>OLGF01000051.1_pt1 | contig 124608 bp, 94 predicted proteins | sample 1604971 | NCBI WGS metagenome assembly OLGF01 (sample SAMEA3888902, study PRJEB22519) | human gut metagenome | biome: human gut; feature: human-associated habitat; material: faeces | place: Denmark | collected 2011 | reverse complement strand
CTGGGTTCAGAACGTCGTGAGACAGTTCGGTCTCTATCTGTTGCGGGCGTAGGAAATTTGAGGGGTCCTGACCTTAGTACGAGAGGACCGGGTTGGACGAACCTCTGGTGTATCAGTTATGCCGCCAGGTGTACTGCTGAGTAGCCATGTTCGGATTGGATAAGTGCTGAAAGCATCTAAGCACGAAGCCTTCCCCAAGATGAGATTTCCCTTGAGGGTCGTAGGAGACTACTACGTTGATAGGCCACAGGTGTATAGGCAGTGATGTCACAGCCGAGTGGTACTAATTGCCCGAAAGGCTTTCTTCCAAGAGGGCCCTTTTCTCATCCTGAATCGTCAAATACCGTTAGCGGTATTTGAGTCAGGAACTTTACGATAAATCAGAGTAATCTGGTATAGATTTAGGTGGTTATAGCAATGGGGTTCCACCTCTTCCCATTCCGAACAGAGAAGTTAAGCCCATTCACGCCGATGGTACTGCAGTTTTTGTGGGAGAGTAGGTAACCGCCACTTTAAGGAGCGATTCGAAAGAATCGCTCCTTTTTTGTTTGGATTAAACGAAAAGGTAATCTTGAAGGCTCGTAGCAGACTGGAGTAATCGACTTCACGTTCCGAAGGAGGAGACCGGATGGCGCATTCCTCTTCTGATGTATACTCAAAAGCAGCGCATATCTGTAGATCTCATGCTGTGTGAAACAAGGGGATAGTAGTGCAAACGTCAAGGCTGTACAGGCACAGGACGAAATACCGTGTTATGAGATGAGCGTGAATGTTGTGAATAAAAATAGGCGGAGTGCTGCCGGCTGCGTATTTATGAATGATATTGCGATTCGTATTTCTTATAGTATCGTGTAAGGAGGATAAAACCGACCAAGGCAAAGGGTACCCCTATCAGGGCGGGGTATTGATACCCCCAGTGCAGAACCTTTCCTCCGCAGTAGGCTCCGATAGCGTTTCCGAGGTTGAAGGCGACCTGTACGCAGGCAGCTCCGAACATTTCTCCCCCTGCCGCAACCCGGATGATGGAGACCTGTTCCGGACTCGACACGGCGAACAGGCAGGCTGTACAGGAGGCCATCAATAACGCGGCGCACCAGGGATGTGGCGCCAGGAAAAAAATCAGTAATAGAATGATGCAGATCATGCCTTGTACCGTTGCTCCGACCCTGCCGGGCGTATAGCGATCGGAGAGGCGTCCGCTCGTCAAATTCCCGACGACCATCCCGAAGCCGGCCAGCATCATCAATGCCGTCATACTGGCCGGAGAAAAGCCGGAAATATGGATCAGCATCGGCGTTACATAGCTGTACCAACAGAATACGCCTCCGTTTCCGAGTGCCGTGGCACCCAGGATTAGCCATGGAGCGGGCTTTCTCAGGAACCGGAATTGCCCTTTGAACCCGGTATCCTTAACTCCCTTTACGTGGGGAACCCATCGCCAGATGTAGTAGAGCATGACCAAACCCCAGCAACCGACGATCAGGAATGTCACGCGCCAGGAGATCATCGCACTGAGCGAAGTACCCAGTGGAACTCCGAAAAGGTTGGCGACGGTCATTCCGGCAATCATGATCGAGACGGCCTCGGAACCTTTCCCTTTGTCGGCCAGTTTTTCAGCTACTATGGATGCGACTCCGAAATAGGCCCCGTGGGGTAAGCCCGAAATAAAGCGTGCGGAGAGTAGAGTCCAATAACCGGATGCTGCGGTTGCAAATAGATTTCCTGCGATTACTACGCTGACCAGGGCCAGCAGTATGTGTTTCAATGGGAAACGCCGGGCGAGAATAAGTGCAGGTGCGCCGCAGCAAACACCCAATGCGTAAGCCGAGATAAAATGTCCCGCCTGTTCGATGCTGATGTGCAGGTTTGCGGCGACATCAGGCAGGATTCCCATCATGACGAATTCGGCGATTCCTAATCCCAAAGTACCGAATGCCAAAGCGAGCAAACTTTTCTTCATAACGACTGTGTTTCGCTACAGACGATCCCCGACGGAACGAAGCCTGTCCCGTTGCGATCGAAAACGGTTCGTGAGGGCAACTGCAACTGTTCCCCCGGAGCGTCGACCCGGTGTCCGGTTTGCGGATCGGGAAGCCCGCAAATATAGAAAACCTGACATTGAAGTCGAACAAACGAGCCGGTTTTCTTTGTATGCAGAAAACGGTTTGCGACGAATCATGTTCTATTTTCGCAAGAAACAGACCCGATGTGTTGGATTTTTCAGCCGATATGTTTATTTTAGTTCTTATATTACGGGAAAGTCTCCCGCTTATTGTGATGCAAGCGATACGGTTGCTTGCTGTTTTGGGTATTGTCCTACTTAAATTTTCTGATTATGGAAGTCATTCAACCCAACAACGAACCGACAACTTCGGGTAATCCGACCATTATTGTCAATCAGCCTGTTCCCAAGTCGAACGGAATGGGGACGGCCGGGTTCGTATTAGCCCTGCTGGCCCTGTTTCTCGGTTGGGTTCCGGTAGTCGGCTGGATCTTGTGGGTATTGGGCCTGATTTTTTCCTGCGTCGGTGTGTTCCGGACTCCGAAAGGACTGGCTATTGCGGGACTGATCATCTCTTTGCTGGGCGTCATCTTGTTGCTATTTGTGTTTGCCGGCTTGTTCGCCGCCGCTGCGGTATCGGCAATCTGATCGCGTTTTTGTATACCGTGAAGCTTTCCCCGTGAAGCAAACGGTCGGCAAGAAAATAAGAAAAGAGGATAGGCGGGGGAAGGTGTGTGTCAATAAAGGTCACCGGTTCATTTTCGACGATATGAAAAAGCTGGACGGGGTCTCCCATCCAGCTTTTCTGTTCGTTCAGGTAGGTGTCCGGAATTTTGACACGCCCAATGTTTACAGCCGTTTGCGCAGCTCTTCGCCGGCCTCTTCGTAACCGGGTTTGCCCAGCAGCGCGAACATATTTTTCTTGTAAGCCTCTACGCCCGGTTGGTCGAACGGATTGACGCCGAGTGCATAACCGCTGATGCCGCAGGCTTTCTCGAAGAAGTAGAGCAGGCCGCCGATGTAGTATTCGTTGATTTCAGGAATTTCGATGCGGATGTTGGGTACGCCGCCGTCGAAGTGGGCGAGCAGGGTTCCCATCTCGGCCATCCGGTTCACTTCGCTGATGCGTTTGCCCGCGAGGAAATTCAGCCCGTCGAGGTTGTCCTTGTCTTTTTCGATCACCACTTTGTGCTTGGGCTTCGTGACGCTGATAACCGTCTCCATCAGCGTGCGTTCGCCCTGCTGGATATATTGGCCCATCGAGTGCAGGTCGGCGGTCAGCGTGACGCTGGCCGGGAAGATACCCTTGCCGTCTTTGCCTTCGCTTTCGCCGTAAAGCTGTTTCCACCATTCGGCCACGTAAAGCAGTTTCGGATCGTAGCTGGCCAGGATCTCGATCTTCTTGCCGGCACGGTACAGTGCGGTACGGGCGGCAGCGTAGATCATCGCCGGATTCTTTTCAAACGGGACATCCGTGCCCGTGGCTTTCTCCATATCCCTGGCGCCGCGTACCAGCTCGTCGACATTGATACCTGCCGCAGCGAGCGGCAGCAAGCCGACCGGAGTCAGCACCGAATAGCGGCCGCCGATATTGTCGGGAATCACGAACGTCTCATAGCCTTCGTTGGTCGCCAGCGTCCGTAGTGCGCCGCGTGCGGCGTCCGTAATGGCTACGATGCGCTTGGCAGCGCCTTCGGCGCCGTAACGACTCTCGATCTCGTTTTTGATCAGGCGGAAAGCGACGGCCGGTTCGGTCGTGGTACCCGATTTCGAAATGACGATTGCGGCGATCTTGTAGGAACGGGTGCCTTCGAGCAACTCGTACAGGTAGTCTTCGCTCAGGTTCTGTCCGGCGAACAGGACGATCGGTTTTTCCTGCTTGTTGCGCAACAGCTGGAACGGATCGCTCAACGCTTCGAGGACGGCCTTGGCTCCGAGATAGGAACCGCCGATACCGATCACGAGGATTACGTCGGCCAGTGAAGCGAGATTGTCCGCGCATTTGCGGATTGTTTTCAACTCTTCGGAGGTGATCGATTCGGGCAGGTTGACCCAGCCCAGGAAGTCGCTTCCTTTGCCGCTGCCGTCCTGCAGCATGCGGTTGCCCTGTTCCATTTCGCCTTTCAGTGCGGCTACATCGGCGGCGCTTACGGTGCCGTAGATTTTGTCGATGTTGATCGAAAGAATACTCATAACGTTAACAATTTATACGTGGAGGCACGTTGATGCCTTTTGTTCTTTTGGATGGTTAATTAAATCAGGTGTCCGGTCAGTTTCGCGATAAGCGGACCCGGTTTTTCGCTGTCGTACAAAATGCGGTGGACCGTTTCGGCGATCGGCATCTCGACGTCGAATTTCTTGTTGATCTGTGTGATGCATTCGCTCGCGTAGTAACCTTCGGCTACCATGTTCATCTCCATCTGCGCCGATTGTACCGGGTAGCCTTTGCCGATCATCAGTCCGAACCGGCGGTTGCGGCTGAATTGGGAGTAGGAAGTTACCAGCAGGTCGCCTAGGTAGGCCGATGCGAAAGTGTTTCGCTCGGCCGGGTAGGTCTGTTCCATAAAACGCGACATCTCCATGGCACTGTTGGCGATCAGTACCGCGAGGAAATTGTCGCCGTAACCGAGGCCGACGCAGATACCTACCGCGATGGCATAGATGTTTTTCAGGACCGAAGCATATTCCGTACCGTAAATATCGGTCGAATGGCTGACGTTGATGTACGAAGTGCCGATCTTTTCACCGAGGGAGAGCGAATTTTCCATCTCTTTGCAGACCACGGTCAGGTAAGAGAGCCGCTCGAGGGCCACCTCTTCGGCGTGGCACGGTCCGCTGATGATGCCCAGTTGGTCGAACGGGACGCCGTAGCGGCGGTTGACGTATTCGGTGACGGTCACGTAATCCTCCGGCACGATGCCTTTGATCGCCGAGATGACGAATTTGTCCTGCAACGATACCGTCAACGGCTCGAGGGTCGTTTTCAGGTAGACGGACGGCACGGCCAGGATCAGCACGTCGGCTTCGGAAACGACCGTGTTGATGTCGTCCGAAAGTTTCAGGTTGTTCGTGTAGAAATGCACGTCGCGCAGGTAACGCGGATTGGTTTTGTGCTGGCGGATATGCTCCAGCACTTCGTTGTTGCGGATGTACCAGCCGACGGCCGATTCGTTCTCGAGGAGGATTTTGACCAGCGCGGTAGCCCAGCTGCCGTAGCCAATTACTGCGCAACGCGCCTGTCTGTCAATTTTATAGGTCATAACCGGATTGAAATCGAAAAACAAATTTAAGAATTTTTAAATAGTATTCCGCGCTTTGTCCTGAAATTGTTTCCGCTCCCGGGTTGCGGTACGATCTGGTTTTCTGTGGATCGTTGTGCCCGGAGGAGCGATTTGTGAGGCGGTTACCCGATCCTGCGTAAAAATCGAGGGAAATGTCGCGGAAAATCATTAGGGAAAATCTCTTTTTTGTTATCTTTGTAGCTTACTAGGAAAAGTATATTCAAATTTAAATTCGCAGAAGGTGAAAAAGATCAAAAGCGCGCTGATTTCAGTCTATTACAAGGATGGTTTGGAACCGATCGTCCGTCGGCTGGCCGCCGACGGCGTGAAAATATATTCGACGGGGGGGACCCTCTCTTTCATCGAGGGGCTGGGCCTCGCAGCCACGGCCGTGGAGGACCTGACGGGCTATCCGTCGATCCTGGGCGGACGTGTCAAGACGCTTCACCCCAAAGTGTTCGGCGGTATTCTGGCGCGCCGGGACAACGCTCAGGACGGCCAGCAGATGGGACAGTACGAAATTCCGGAAATCGATCTGGTGATCGTGGACCTCTATCCGTTCGAACAGACGGTCGCTTCGGGAGCCGAAGAGCAGGCGATCATCGAGAAAATCGACATCGGAGGCATTTCGCTGATCCGGGCGGCAGCCAAGAATTTTAAGGACGTGGTGATCGTTCCGTCGGTCGACCAGTATGCCGAATTGCTCGAGATCATCACTTCACAGCAGTGCTCCACGACCCTCGAGCAGCGCCGCCGTTTCGCCGCTTACGCATTCAACGTCAGCTCGCACTACGATGCGGCGATCTTCAACTATTTCAACCTTCAGGAGCAGTTGTCCGTCTTCAAGCGCAGTTTTGCGAACGGCACCGTGCTCCGTTACGGCGAGAATCCGCACCAGAACGCTACTTTCTTCGGCGACATCGACCGGATGTTCGACAAACTCAACGGCAAGGACATCTCTTATAACAACATGCTCGATATAGACGCTGCGATCAACCTGATCGAAGAGTTCACCGAGCCCACTTTCGCAATCCTCAAACACAACAACGCCTGCGGCGTCGCTACGCGTCCGACGCTGCTTGAGGCTTGGAAGGATGCGCTCTCCGGCGATCCCGTTTCGGCATTCGGCGGAGTGCTGATCTGCAACCGCGAGGTCGATGCGGCAACGGCCGAAGAGATCAATAAGCTCTTCTTCGAGGTGATCCTCGCCCCGGCTTACAGCGCCGAAGCGCTCGAAATCCTGAAAAGCAAAAAGAACCGGATTATCCTACTGCTCAAGGATACGACCCGTTGCAACAAACAGTTCCGTTCGCTGCTCAACGGCGTGGCCGTGCAGGACCGCGACCTGAAGGTCGGGGGCATTGACGGCGAAGTGCGCAGCGTAACCGAAAAGCAGGTGACCGACGAACAGATGGCCGACCTGATCTTCGCCAACAAGCTGGTGAAGCAGTCGAAGAGCAACGCGATCGTTTTCGCTAAAAACGGCATGCTGCTGGCAAGCGGTATCGGCCAGACCTCCCGTGTGGACGCCCTCAAGCAGGCGGTGGCCAAGGCACACAGTTTCGGCTTCGACCTCAAGGGTGCGGTGATGGCTTCGGATGCTTTCTTCCCGTTCTCGGATTGTGTCGAACTGGCGCATGAGGCGGGTGTGGATGCCGTAATCGCTCCGGGCGGATCGATCCGCGACCAGGAGAGCATCGACTATTGCAATGCGAACGGGATGGCGATGGTATTTACCGGACTGAGACATTTCAAACACTAGAAACGATATGGGGCTGTTTTCTCTGACACAGGAGTTGGCTATCGACTTGGGTACGGCCAACACGATTATCATAAACAACGGCAAGATCGTCGTTGACGAGCCTTCGATCGTAGCGCTCGACCAGCATTCGGGCAAATTGGTGGCTATCGGCAAGCAGGCGCGCCAGATGCATGGCAAGACGCACCAGAATATCCGTACGATCCGTCCGCTGAAAGACGGCGTGATCGCCGATTTCAACGCCGCCGAACTGATGCTCCGCGGGCTGATCAAGATGGTTAAAAGCAGTGGGCGGCTTTTCAGCCCGTCGCTGAAGATGGTTATTTCGATTCCGTCGGGCAGCACGAACGTCGAGATTCGCGCGGTGCGCGACTCGGCCGAGCATGCCGGCGGCCGCGAGGTCTATATGATTTACGAACCGATGGCTGCGGCGCTGGGCGCCGGGTTGGACGTCGAAGCTCCCGAGGGCCACATGGTGGTCGATATCGGAGGCGGTACGACCGAGATCGCCTGTATTTCGCTGGGCGGTATCGTCTGCAGCGAAAGCATCAACGTGGCCGGCGACGTTTTTACCGAAGATATCCAGACCTACATTCGCCAGCAGCATAACATGCGTATCGGCGAACGGACGGCCGAAGATATCAAGATCGCCGTAGGTGCGGCGTTGTCGGAACTGGACGAAGAGCCGGAAGATTTCGAAGTGACCGGGCCGAATATCCTCACTTCGCTGCCTTCGGTGCTGTCAATCTCGTACAGCGAAATGGCCTATGCCCTTGAAAAGTCGCTCGTGAAGATCGATGCCGCGATTATGAAGGTATTGGAGATGATTCCTCCCGAACTGTATGCCGACATCGCCAAGAAAGGCGTTTACCTCGCGGGTGGCGGTGCGCTGCTCAAAGGGCTCGACCGCCGGTTGTATGAAAAAACCAACATTCCGTTCCATGTGGCTGACGACCCGTTGCGGGCGGTGGCGCGCGGTACGGGCATCGCGCTGAAAAATATCGGCCGTTTCTCGTTCCTGATGAAATAAACGCGTTTGGAAAAGTCCGCCCTGCCCCTGAGGGGATTGTCGTCTCGGCCGATACTTTATTCGGATGGGGGATGCGGAACGGACGGAGCGCTCCCGGCGGGTTTGGTGCGGGGGCGGTGCGAGGTCACAGAATTTAGAGATTTTGCCGGATGATCAAGTTTTTCCTGTTCATAAAGAAAATTCATTTCCTGCTGCTGTTCATCCTGCTGGAATCGTTGGCCATCCACTATTATGCGAACAGTACGAGCTATACAAAAGTAAAACTGGTTACCGCCTCCAACTATGTTGTGGGCGGTATCTATTCGCAGATTGCCGGACTGAACAGCTATTTCCACCTGCGCCGCGAGAACCAGGCGCTCGCCCGGGAACTGGCCGAGCTGCGCAACCGGATGGACGGTATCCGGATTCCGCTTTCGGCGGCCGATTCGGCTGCCCTTGCTGCCGGCGATTCCTCCGTGATTTTTAATGGCGGCGTACGGCAGTATGAGTATTTCAGTGCGAAGGTGGTCAATAATTCGATCACACGGCAGGAGAATTACATCGCGCTGAACCGCGGAGCCGACGACGGACTGATGCCCGACATGGCGTTGGTCTCCGACGGCGGGATCGTGGGTTACGTGCTCGGATGCTCCGACCACTTTGCAGTCTGCATGTCGGTGCTGAACCGCAACTTTAAGACCAGCGGCCGGATCAAGGGGACCGACTATTTCGGTTCGGTTTTCTGGGACGGCAGCAGTTACGAGCACGTGACGCTTTCCGAGGTGCCGAAGTATGCACCGCTCCAGGTGGGCGATACGATCGTAACGACCGATTATTCGACGATTTTCCCCCCGGATGTGCTCATCGGCACGGTCGAGAGTTTTTCGCTGCACAATGCGACTTTTTACAACGTCAAGGTGAAACTGCACAGTAATATCGCGGCACTGGGCAATGTGTTGGCGGTGAAATACCTCGATGCCGGCGAACGCAATGCGCTGGAAGAGAGCGTTACTAATCCGAGCATTTATTGATTCGCCGCAACGGGGCCGGGCGCCCCGCAAAATACAGCTCGCAAAAAATATCAGGGGGAGCCGAAGCTCCCGAAAATATACGGCCACATGTATCGTTTACTTGAATACGGCATCCTTTTTTTCGTGATGGTGATCCTGCAGGTGTTTCTTTTCAGCCGCATCGGGATCAGTATCTATGTCAATCCGTTGGTCTATATCGCATTCCTCATCCTATTGCCGATGGAGATTGCCGGAGCCCTGCTGTTGGTGCTGGGCATGGTATTGGGCATGACGGTCGATTTTTTTATGGGAACGGCCGGGATCAACACGATTGCGACGTTGTTCGCCGCTTTTTGCCGTCCGGCGGTTCTGACGTTGCTCGTGGGCAAGGACGAGGTGAAGGAAGGGGGCGTGCCGAACGTTAACCGCATCGGGTTGAAGCGTTTTTTGCGCTATGCCGGTGTGATCGTGCTGTTGCACGGTACGGTGTTTTTTGTGCTGGAATCCCTGACCTGGAGTTTCTTTTACCTGACCTTGTTACGGATCATATGCAGTTCGGTCATAACCTTATTGTTGGTCTATTTCTGCCAGAAACTTTTTGCAGTGAACCGGCAGGGAGGGTACGGAGAAATATAAATGCAGATATAAGTTCGGGAGATATTGGTGCTGTCGGCACCGGATGCATATGGCCGGGAGCAGGATGTATCCCGGAAGCGGGTAGCGGCGAAGAGCCTGCAGGGTCCATGCGAACAAGGTGCGTTAGCCGTAAATACCTGGAGTCGCAGGGAACGTGAAGGAGCGGGGGAACAAGAGTTACGGTGTCGCGGAATTACAGGGAATAGGCGGTGTAGCGTGGAAGCAATAGGTATTTCAATCGGATCTCAGGAAAAGTGAATAGTCTGTCGCGGGTGAAAATATTGCAGTTGACCGTGGTCGGTGTCGTGCTGGTATTGCTGGTGCGGCTCTTCTATTTGCAGGTGGTCGACGACAGTTACAAAACCCGTGCGGATAATAATGCGTTGCGGTACATGGTGCAGTTCCCTCCGCGCGGCGAAGTATACGACCGTAACGGCAGGTTCCTGGTACAGAGCAAGGAGGCGTACGACCTGATGGCTACTCCGCGGGAGGTGGGCCCGTTCGATACGGCGGCGATGAGCCGTATCCTCGGTGTGCCGGTCGAACAGATACGCAAGGAATTGGACAAGGCTTCCCGTTTTTCTCGCCGCCGCGCTTCGGTGCTGTTCAAGCAATTGCCCAAAGAGGTTAAGGTGCGGCTCGACGAACGCAATTTTCCCGGATTTTTCACTGTCTACCGGACCGTCCGCTCTTATCCGACCAAGATCGCGGGAAACCTGCTGGGTTATGTCGGCGAGGTGGACGACCGCATTATCGAGCGCAATTCCTATTACCGCAGCGGCGATTACATCGGTCGCAGCGGGATAGAGCTGGCTTATGAAGATGTCCTGCGCGGGGAAAAGGGCGTAAAGATCGAGATGGTCGACGTACACGGCATTCCGCAGGGCTCGTATGCGGGCGGTATGTACGATACGCTGCCCTCACCCGGCGTGGCGATTACCTGTACGATCGACGCTAGGTTGCAGGCGCTCGCCGAAGAGCTGATGGCCGGTAAGGTGGGCAGCGTCGTGGCGATCGAACCCGAAACGGGGGAGATACTCGTCATGGCGAGCAGCCCCACGTACGATCCCGACGAACTGGTGGGACGTGAACGCGGGAACAATTACATGAAACTGTTGAACGATCGCCGCCGTCCCTTGTTCAACCGTGCCGTGATGGCGAGTTACCCGCCGGGTTCGACTTTCAAAACGGTGAACGGCCTGATCGGCCTGCAGGAGGGGGTACTCGTTCCGTCGCAGACCTATCCCTGCCACGGGGGATATCCCTACGGGCGGGGTGTGAAATGCCACAATCACTGGTCGCCGATCGACCTGATGGGAGCCGTGCAGACCTCCTGCAACGCCTATTTCTGCTATGTGTTCCGCAATATCATCGAGAACCGCAAATACGGGAACATCCAGCAGGGTTTGGATGTATGGGACGATTATGTGCGCAGTTTCGGATTCGGGCGTAAATTGGGTTCGGACTTCACCGGCGAGTTGAACGGCAATGTGCCGACCTCGTCTTTTTACGACAAGGCTTACCGTGGACGTTGGAACGGCCTGACGGTTATTTCGCTGGCGATCGGGCAGGGCGAGTTGGGTTGCACGCCGCTGCAGATGGCCAATTTCGCCGCTACCATCGCGAACCGGGGATATTACAAAATTCCCCATGTGGTCAAGCGCATTCACGACCGGGATTCGATCGACGGCCGGTTCTATGAAAAACACTATACGAAGGTCGATTCCAAACATTTCGACCCGATTGTCGAGGGCATGTACCGGGCGGTGAATGTGGACGGGGGATCGGCCCGCATGGCCCGTATCGAAGGAATCGACATTTGCGGCAAGACCGGTACCGCGCAGAATCCGCATGGCGCGGACCACAGTACTTTCATGTGTTTCGCTCCGCGCAACAATCCGAAAATCGCCGTGTCGGTCTATGTCGAAAACGGCCGCTGGGGCGGTATCGCAGCAGCGCCGATCGCGAGCCTGCTCACCGAACTCTATCTGACCGATACGGTGACCCGTCCGCAGCTGGTCGAATATGTCAAAAACCTGCAAATCAATTATCCCTACTATGGAAAATGACCTGAATCCCCGGTTGTCGGTAGGGCGCGTCGACTGGTGGTCGATCTTGATTTATGCGGCACTGGTTTTGGCGGGGTGGCTGAACATTTATGCGGCGGTATACGACGATCGCCATGCGAGTATCTTCGATCTGAGCCAACGTTACGGCATGCAGCTGGTGTGGGTCGGCGTGTCGGCCTTTATGGCGGTTTCGATCCTGCTGATCGATGCGAAATATTACCATATCCTCGCCTATCCGCTCTATTGGGGAACGATCCTGATCCTGGTCGGCGTGCTGTTTTTCGGTAAAGAGGTCAACGGGGCGAAGTCGTGGATCATGATCGGGCCGGTGGCGTTGCAGCCCACCGAGTTTGTCAAGTTTACGACCTCGCTCGCGCTCGCACGGTATATGAGCTCCTATACGTTCGATATCCACCGGCCGCACGATTTGCTGCGGGTCGGTGCGATTATCGGCCTGCCCGTACTGATCGTGATGTTGCAGAACGATACCGGATCGGCATTGGTTTACGGCTCTTTCCTGTTCATGTTCTACCGCGAGGGATTCAACCGCTGGGTCTATGTGGTGCTGATTATGGTGGTTTCACTCTTTGTCTTCTCGTTCCTGCTCGACCCGGCCGCATTGCTGATCGTGCTGTTGCTCGTGTGTGTGATCAGCGAGGGGCTGACTAACGGATACTGGCGCAGTAAACTGATCTATGTTGCGGCGCTTACGCTGTTCGTCGCTTTGCTCTATATGCTTCTTCCGATGCTGGGCGGATCGATCTCGCTGCATACCGCGATTCTGGTCGGCGTGGTGTTGTCGCTTGGGCTGGCGGCGGCATATGCCTACCGGTACAAAGTGCGCAACGTCCTGATGTTCGTGCTCTTCTTTTTCGGATCGCTCGCGTTTACCTATTCGATCGACTACGCTTTCGACAATATCCTGCAAACCCATCAGCAGAAGCGTATTCTCGACTTGTTGGGGTTGGAGTCCGACCTGAAGGGGTGGGGTTACAACGTGAACCAGTCGAAAATCGCGATTGGTTCGGGAGGCTTCTCAGGCAAGGGCTTTCTCGAGGGGACCCAAACGAAATTCAACTTCGTGCCGGAGCAAAGCACCGATTTCATTTTTTGTACGGTGGGCGAGGAGTGGGGATTCCTGGGCAGTGCCCTGGTCATCGTGCTGTTCGGCATCCTGATCCTGCGGCTGGTCCGTATGGGCGAACGGCAAATGGAGCCCTTCGGCCGGATCTATTGTTATTGCGTCGCATCGATCTTCTTTTTCCACGTACTGGTCAATATCGGCATGACTATCGGACTGATGCCGGTGATCGGCATTCCGCTGCCGTTTTTCAGTTACGGCGGCTCGTCGATGATCGCGTTTACCGTACTGCTGTTTGTGGCAATACGGCTCGATTCCGCTAAAAACGAACTTACTCTATAATCCTATGACAGACCTCCACAAAGGCCTTACGCAGGCAGAAGTGATCCGGAGCCGTGAGCAGCACGGCCGCAACCTGTTGACTCCGGCCAAGCGCAAATCGCTTTGGGCGCTTTTCTTCGAGAAATTTTCCGATCCGGTGATTCGCATTTTACTCGTTGCGGCATTCCTGTCGCTCGGGATCGGTTTCATTCACAATGAATTTGCCGAGACGATCGGAATCTTCTGTGCGATTTTCCTGGCAACGGGCGTCGCCTTTTGGTTCGAATACGATGCGATGCGCAAATTCGACCTGCTCAACAGCACGAACGACGATACGCCGGTCAAGGTTGTCCGGGACGGAGAGGTGATGGAGATTCCCAAACAGGACGTCGTGGTGGGGGATGTGGTGATTCTCCAGAGCGGAGAGGAGGTTCCCGCCGACGGACGGCTGCATGAGGCCGTGTCGCTCAAAGTCAACGAATCGACGCTGACCGGCGAGCCGATGATCGACAAGACGACCGATCCGGCCCATTTCCACCACGATGCGACCTATCCGTCGAACGAGGTGCTGCGGGGGACGACGGTGATCGAAGGTCACGGGGTGATGGTCGTAGAGAAGGTGGGGGATGCTACCGAGTTCGGCAAGGTGGCCGAACAGTCGACGGTCGAGAGTGAGGAGGAGACGCCGCTGAACCTGCAGTTGGGACGGTTGTCGAAACTGATCGGCCGTGCGGGAATCTCGCTGGCCGTGCTGACGTTCGTCGCGTTGCTGGTCAAAGGATTTCTTTTCGGAGGACTGCTGGAAGCCGACTGGATCACGATTGCCGAACGGGTGCTGCAATACTTTATGGTGGCTGTCACGCTGATCGTCGTGGCGGTTCCCGAAGGATTGCCGATGAGCGTGACGCTGTCGCTGGCGGTCAATATGCGCCGGATGCTCAAGACGAACAATCTCGTGCGCAAGATGCACGCCTGCGAAACGATGGGGGCCATTACGGTGATCTGCACGGATAAGACCGGTACGCTGACGCGCAATGAGATGCGTGTGCACGAGACGAAATTTTATCAGGAGGGGATCGACGACCTGATTCGCGAGGGGATTGCCGCGAACTCCACGGCATTCCTCGATACGCACGGCAAGGTGATCGGTAATCCGACCGAAGGAGCGTTGTTGTTGTGGCTGCGTGACCAGGGGGTCGATTATGCCGCACTGCGCGATGGGGCCAAGGTAGTCGACCAGCTCACTTTTACGACCGAACGAAAATTTATGGCCACGCTGGTCGATTCCCCGCTCGGCGGCCGTTACCTCTATATCAAGGGTGCTCCGGAGATCGTGCTGAATCGTTGCGCTTCGTTTCCGGATAAGACGGCCGTTGAGGCGCAGTTGGCGGCCTACCAGAATATGGCGATGCGTACGCTGGGCTTTGCGTACGGCCGTTGCGACGGGGCGCAGGACTGCGGGGAGGCCCTCGAACGCTGTCCGCTCACGTTTGTTGGGATCGCCGCGATTTCCGACCCGGTGCGCGACGATGTGCCTGCGGCGGTTCACGAATGCCTTGATGCGGGTATCGGTGTGAAAATCGTGACCGGCGATACGCCTGCGACGGCTAAGGAGATCGGACGGCAGATCGGGTTGTGGACGGCCGAAGATACCGATTACAATCACATTACCGGGGCCGATTTCGCCGCTTTGAGCGATGAAGAACTGCTGGAGCGCGTACAGGCGCTGAAGATCATGTCGCGTGCCCGGCCGCTCGATAAGCAGCGCCTGGTGAGGCTGCTACAGCAGCGCGGCGAAGTGGTTGCCGTTACCGGTGACGGTACGAACGACGCTCCGGCACTCAATTTTGCGCAGGTCGGCCTGTCGATGGGTACCGGTACCTCCGTAGCCAAAGAGGCGAGCGATATCACGTTGCTCGACGATTCGTTCAGCAGTATCGCCACGGCGGTGATGTGGGGCCGTTCGCTCTACCGCAACATCCAGCGTTTCGTGCTGTTCCAGCTGACAATCAATGTTGTAGCGGTGGTAATCGTGCTGTTGGGTTCTGTCTTCGGCAGCGAATTGCCGCTGACCGTTACGCAGATGCTGTGGGTCAACCTGATTATGGATACGTTCGCCGCACTGGCGCTCGCGTCGCTGCCTCCCAGCCGCAGCGTGATGAAAGAGAAACCGCGGAAGAGCAGCGATTTTATCATCACTCCGGCGATGTCCCGTTCGATCCTCGGCACGGCCGCGCTGTTTATCGTCGTGCTGCTGGGTATGCTCTTCTGGTTCGGCGAGGCGATCACCCCGTATGAATTGTCGGCTTTCTTCACTGTCTTCGTGATGTTGCAGTTCTGGAACATGTTTAATGCGAAGGGATTCGCGTCCACCCAGCCGCTGATTTTCTCGTGGAAAGGGTGTTATGCATTTTTTGCCGTGCTGTTGCTGATCCTGGTAGGGCAGTTCATTATCGTGACCTGGGGCGGGGAGGTGTTCCGCACGGTACCGTTGACCTGGAACGACTGGCTGTTGATTATCGGTTCGACGTCGTTGGTGATGTGGGTCGGCGAAATCGCTCGCACCATCCGCTATTTCAGCCGGAAACGAGGATAAACCACAGTCAGGAAGAAATATTGACTAAACTGATACCGGATAAATATGCTCATCAGGTCGGTCGAACTTCGGGATGTCGACGCTATTACGGATATTTACAACGGGTATGTGACGGGCGGTTCGGCGACATTCGAAACCGAACCGGTCGGCACAGCGGAGATGCGTTCCCGGATCGCCGGCATCTCGGCACGCTTTCCCTATCTTGTCTGCGAGGAGGGGGGAAGAGTGGCCGGTTACTGCTATGCACACGGCTGGAAAACAAAAGCGGCTTACCGGTATACGCTCGAAACGACGGTTTACCTTTCACCGGACTATCTTGGCCGGGGAATCGGCAAGCGATTGATGCGGGAGTTGATCGAAGCGTGTCGCCGGAACGGTTACCGGGCGTTGATAGCCTGCATTACGGCGGGAAACGAAGCCAGCATTGCGTTGCATACGGGACTCGGGTTCAAACAAGTCTCCCATTTTGAACAGGTGGGCCGAAAATTCGGGCGGTGGTTGGACGTGGTGGATTATGAATTGCTGCTGAACCCCGGTGACGGTGAATTCTGAGGAAGGTAACCAGCGGATCCGGACATGCGCATGTAAGTCGTATCTTCCTGTCGAAGAATGTCAGCAGGTCGGTTTGGAGGCTCTCCTGTCCGTTTTTTGCAGAACGAGTTACGTGAAGAGTTCGATCCGGACCTGATCTTAATCCCAATCCCAATCCCAATATGTTTGCTTAGGCCTGTTTCCGTTGTTCAGGAACGGACCGTTGGCGTATTTCCTGTTTGCAGGGACGTTTCCGTTCCGGCGGCGGAGACGGCTTGCAGGCGGGCAGCCTCTTCGCGCATGAACTTTTCGGAGACGACCACCCGTACGGCCCGGTCGATCACCTCGAACTCGAAAGGTGAGTAGCCGAGCGCTTCGCCGTCCACCTCTATGGCGATTTCGGGTGACGATTCGATGCGTATCTTACGCCCCCGGTTGAGGCTCGTCGAGTGCAGGCGGTAGATGCGGCCGTTGAACAGGACCTTGAAATTGTACAGCACCTGCAAGGGGTTCATCCGGCGGATCACCGTCAGGTCGAACAGTCCGTCGTCGGCCACGGCGTCCGGCGTTTGCAGCATGCCGCCGCCGTTGTATTTGCCGATACCGATCGTGGCACTGTATACCAGGTCGTTAACCACCAGTTGGTCGTCGACGTAAACTTTTACGCCGGTGGAGTTGTACCGCATGATCGCTTTGAGGGTACTCCACAGGTAGAGCCATTTACCCCGTTTGCCCTCTTCCTTGAGGTGGTTGTAGCGCCGGTTGACCGCTGCGTCGAATCCCACCCCCGCCACGTTGGCCATGTAGCGGGTTTGCCGGTAGGAAGACTGGTAGTAGGAGATCATTCCTACGTCCTGCAGGAACGAGTGTCCCTCGACGATCGCGCGGATCGCTTCGGAATATTTGCGCGGAATACCGAACATCCGGATCCAGTCGTTGCCGGTACCTACGGCGATTACGCTCAGCAATACGTCCTGCGTCGGCACCGCTTTCTGGATGAACAGGCCGTTGACGGCCTCGTGGATCGTGCCGTCGCCGCCTACGACGATCAGTTTGCGGAAACCGTTGTTGACCGCTTCGACTGCCAGCTCGATCGCATGGTACTTGCGCTCGGTGAAGGCATACTCCGGAACGATATGGTTGTCGCGCAGCAGTTTGCTGATTTGGGGCCAGTCCGCCAGTCCCCGGCCGCTGCCTGCGACCGGGTTGACGATGGCAAACCATTTGTCGGCGTTCTCCATCTTCCTGTGAAGTTGTGTTTAGCGCTGTGGTACGTGCGAGAGCGTATGCAACAGGTAATCCCAGAACTTGCCGACCGATGCGATTTCGGTCTTTTCATCCGGCGAGTGCGGATAGCGGATCGTAGGTCCGAACGAGATCATGTCGAGGTTCGGGTACTTGCCGCCCAGGATACCGCACTCCAGTCCGGCGTGGATCGCCATGACAGCCGGCTTGCGGCCGTAAAGCGCCTCGTAAGATTCGGTCATCGTTTTCAGGATCGGCGAATCCATATTGGGATTCCAGCCCGAGTAACCGCCGCTCGGCGTGACGACTGCCCCGGCCAGCGTGAAAACCGAAGTCATCGTCTCAGCAAGGTACTCCTTCTCGCTGTCTACCGAACTGCGAAGCAACGCCTGCATTCGTACCGTACCGTTCTCCGATACGACGCGTGCGAGGTTGGTCGAGGTTTGTACCAGCCCGGGCATCGAGGGGCTCATGCGGATCACCCCGTTGGGGCAGCCCTGTACGGCATTCAGCAACCTGTTCTGGCTTTCTGTGTCCATGACCGATGCGGGCATAGAGGTATCCCCGGCTGTGACCGTAACGCCGTCATCGACCCCTTTGAGCTCGGCGCAGATCAGCGTGTCGAACGTTTTAACCATCTCCCCGAAGGTCTGGAGTTTTTCTTGCGGGATCAGCGCCACGGCTGTCGCTTCGCGCGGGATCGCATTGCGCAACCCGCCTCCGTCGATTGATGCGAGGCGCAGGCCGAACTCTTTTTGTGCATGCAACAGAAGCCGGGCCATGATTTTATTCGCGTTGCCGCGTTCGAGGATGATCTCGATGCCCGAGTGACCTCCGAGCAGCCCTTTCACCTCGATTTTCACCGGCTTGAGCCCTGCCGGAACCGCCTCTTCCTTATAGGTGAGCGAGACGTTCAGGTCGAGTCCTCCGGCGCAGCCGACATACAATTCGCCTTCCGCCTCCGAGTCGAGGTTCAGCAGGATGTCCCCTTGCAGTACGCCGGGTTTCAGGCCGAATGCGCCGTCCATGCCGGTCTCTTCCGATGCGGTGATCAGCGCTTCGAGCGGTCCGTGCTTCAGTGTCTTCGATCCCATCACGGCGAGTATCGCTGCCAGACCCATTCCGTTGTCGGCACCGAGGGTCGTGCCGTTGGCCGTTACCCATTCGCCGTCGATATAGGCTTCGATCGGATCTTTGGTGAAATCGAACGTTTTGTCGTTGTTTTTCTGCGGCACCATATCCATGTGCGCTTGCAGGATGATGCCCTTGCGGTCCTTCATGCCGGGAGTGGCCGGTTTGCGCATGATCACATTGCCCGCCTCGTCGGCGAAGCATTCGATCCCGAAAGAGTTGCCCTGGGCGATCAGATAGTCGCGAACGGCGGTTTCGTGGCCCGACGGACGGGGAATCGCGCACAGGGCGGCAAATTGTTTCCACACCTCATGCGGTGCGAGTGCTGCTATGTTTTTATCCATGATTATCTGGTTTTATCCGTGTCAGTAATTGTCAAAACGTTGCCTTGCGATGCGAGCCCGGAATTTGTCGGAATGCGGTTTTCGGGCGCGTCGAATCCTTTGAATGCTGATGTCCCGAAACTGCGTGCGGTCCGGACCTGAACTCCGGTGCCGGATATTCCGAGCCGGCATGTAACGATGATCCGGGTAGTCCCGGGCCCCTCTGCCGGCGATCATCCGGCGGCTATTTCAGCCGGGCAAGCATGTTTTTCGTATTGTTTTCGATCCGGTCGAGGATGTCGTCGGTGTCGTCCTTGACGAATTTTTCGCCGGTTATGTGTTCGTACAGTTCGATGTAGCGGTCGCTGACGCTGGTCACGAACTCGTCGGTCATTTCGGGTACTTGTTCGCCCGGACGCCCCTGGAAGCCGTGCTCCATCAGCCATTCGCGTACGAATTCCTTCGAAAGCTGGCGCTGCGCTTCGCCTTTGTCGAAACGCTCCTGATAGCCGTCCGCATAGAAATAACGCGAGCTGTCGGGCGTGTGGATCTCGTCCATCAGCAGGATCTCACCGTCCTTCTTGCCGAATTCGTATTTCGTGTCGACTAGGATCAGGCCCTGCTTCGCGGCGATCTCGGTACCGCGTGCGAAAAGTTCCAGTGCGTATTTTTCCAGTTTTTCGTAATCTTCTTTGCTCACCAGTCCGCTGCGAATAATCTCCTCTTTGGAGATATTCTGGTCGTGTTCGCCGATCTCGGCCTTCGTGGTCGGGGTGACGATCGGGTGCGGGAATTTCTGGTGCTCCTTCATGCCGTCGGGAATGGGCACGCCGCAGATTTCACGGGCGCCGGCCTTGTAATCGCGCCACGAACTGCCGGTGAGGTAGGCGCGTACGATCATCTCGACCGGGAAGCCTTTGCAACGGTGGCCGACGGTGACCATCGGGTCGGGCGAAGCAATCTTCCAGTTCGGACAGATGTCGGCAGTCGCGTCCAGGAATTTCGATGCGATCTGGTTCAGGACCTGTCCTTTGTAGGGGATGCCTTTGGGGAGCACTACGTCGAAGGCCGAGATCCGGTCGCTCACCACCATCACCAGGTAGTTGTCGTCGATATTGTAAACGTCGCGCACTTTGCCGACATAGAGGTCTTTCTGTCCGTCGAAATGGAAATCTGTCTTGAGGATTGCTTTTGCCATGATTGTATGTTTTTTAATTTGAACGCTCGGGGTTGTTGTCCTGTGCGAATAATTCCGGTTCGGAGGCCTTCGACTGGTTGTCGAACGCTTCGACGATGTATTTGACCAGCCTGTGGCGGATGATGTCGCGGTTGTCGAATTCGACCATGCCGATGCCGTCGATGCCTTGCAGCAGTTTCATCACGGTGCTCAGTCCCGAATCGGCTTTGCGGGCCAGGTCGATTTGGGTCAGGTCGCCCGTGACGATGAAACGCGCGCTGCGGCCCATGCGGGTGAGGAACATCTTGATTTGGGAAAGGGTGGTGTTCTGCGCCTCGTCGAGGATGACGAACGCATTATCGAGCGTGCGCCCGCGCATAAAGGCGAGCGGCGCGATTTGCACGGTACCCTCTTCCATGTATTTGTTGAGCTTGGCTGCCGGGATCATGTCGTCGAGCGCATCGTAAAGCGGTTGCAGGTAAGGGTCGAGCTTCTCTTTCATGTCGCCGGGCAGGAAGCCGAGCTTTTCACCCGCTTCCACGGCCGGCCGGGTGAGGATAATGCGCTTGACCTCTTTGTTTTTCAATGCGCGTACGGCCAGTGCGATGGCCGTATAGGTCTTGCCCGAACCGGCGGGACCGACGGCGAAAAGCAGGTCGTTGTGTTCGTAAAGCTGCACCAGCTTTTGCTGGTTCACCGTGCGGGCGCGGACGATCACGCCGTTGTTGCCGAATACGATCGCATCCTTGTCGGCCGTTTCGTCGCGCTTGGGCATTCCCCCGTCGTAAACCTGGTCGATCACCTCGCCCGAAAGGTGCCCGTAGCGACCGTAATAGTCGATCAGGTCGGTCAGCTTTTGCTCGAAACGGCCGATCTCCGAGGCTTCGCCCATCACCTTGACCGACGAACCGCGTGCGATGATTTTCAGCTTCGGAAATTTGGCGCTGATCTTTTCGATGTTGCTGTTGCCGGCACCGTAGAGTTCAACGGGGTCGACGCCTTCGAGCAGGATAACTTTTTCTGTCATGTAATCTTGGTGGCGCTCCGGTTAAAAGAAGTAGCCCAAGTTGAGCTGCCAGCTGTTCATTTTGGTTTTGACCGTCTCGGTGTAGTTTTTGCCGAAGGTAAAAGTCTGCACCGGTTTCTTGAATTGTCCGTCGTAACGGATATCGATATTGAACTTGCCGATTTCGACGCCGGCTCCGACCTGGAACGCGACGGCCGACTTCGTGACGCTCGAGTTGAACGATACCCCCTCTTTGCCCGATTTGTTGGATGTGTCGGTCAGCAGGTTGAACGACGGACCGGCGAATACGCGCAGGAACAGCAGTTTGATGCCGACCAGTACCGGGAGTTGTACGGTATTGACCGAGTATTTGGCCGAAACATCGCTCTCTGCCATGGTGCCGTCCGGATTCAGCAGGTCGCCCTGCAACTTGAATCGGGCCGAACTGTAAAAGATTTCCGGTTGCAGGTAGACCGGCCCCAGCGGCACCTGTGCCATGACGCCCAACTGGTAGCCGAAGTTATTGCTTTTCGAGAGTTCGTTCCAGTTCATGCCCTGCATTTTCAGCGATTGGGTCTGGATACCGGCTTTGACGCCGAAGCGGATAGGACTCAGGGCTTGGGCGTCGGGTGCGGCCAGAACAGCCAGTAGTAACAGGGCCGAACCGATCAGGAGGCTCTTTTTTATCATATCGTTCAATACTTAATGGAAATTCAACGTTTCAAAGGTAGTAAAAATAGTAATAACTCGGATCATTTCATGCTGTTGCTCTTCCCGGTGCCGGATGGGGTTCCCGTCCGGCTCTTAGGTCGTTCCACGCCTGTTTCGCCCGGCCTTACGCCTGTCTCGTGTCTTGATACGGTTGTACTCTTCCGCACGGCGGTATTGTCCAGCGCAAAAAATACGCCGGGATGTCAAGGACTGTACTTCTGTTGGGAATAACTATCCTCTATGGTTTGGGTTGAATCGGAGCCGATACTCAGGTGACGGCAAATGTTTCCGGCCGAGGATGTTAAAGCAACGGACTGAACAACCGGGCCACGGCTTCGTAAATGTTGTGCAGGACCGGGCGCGTTTCCCAATACTCGCGCGTGACGAGCCGGCAACGCGAAAGGTCTTCGAGGAATTGTTCCTCCAGCTCTTCGGTGATGCGGCGGTCGTAGATGATGGCCGACACCTCGAAATTGTCTTCGAAACTGCGCATATCCATATTGGCCGTACCCACCGATGCGAACACTCCGTCGATCATGATCAGTTTCGAGTGGTTGAATCCCTTCCGGTAGAGGTATACTTTCACGTTTGCGTCGATCAGTTCCCCGATATACGAACGGGATGCCCAGTAGACGATTTTGGAGTCCGAACGGCTCGGGATCATGATCCGTACGTCGATACCGCTGAGGGCCGCCACTTTGATCGCCGTCAGCACTGCCTCGTTCGGGGTGAAGTAGGGCGATGATATATAGATGTGGTGCTGGGCGCGCGTGATGGCGGCGAAAAAAGCCTGCATGATAGAGGCCCAGTCCGAATCGGGGCCCGAAGTGGCGATCTGGACGAGGCATTCGTCGCGAACCGTCGTCGGGGGCAGGTATTTGGCGTGGTCGGTAAGCTGCTGTTTGCTGACGAAGTACCAGTCGGTCATAAAAACGATCTGCAGCATCCGTACCGCTTCGCCTTCGAGTTTGAGGTGCGTGTCGCGCCACGGGCCCATCTTCGTGCCGGTCAGGTAGCGCTGGGCGATGTTGATGCCGCCCGTAAAGCCGATGTGGCCGTCTACGACCAGAATTTTGCGGTGGTTGCGGTAGTTGACTTTGCTGGTCAGCCACGGGAAAACGACGCGCATAAAGCATTGCACTTCCACGCCCGCATTACGCAGGTGTCGGATATAGCGCCTGCTCAGGCCCCAGCTGCCTACGTCGTCGTAAATCAGGCGCACTTCGACCCCTTCCCGGGCTTTCCCGATCAGGATCTCCGCGATCTCCCGGCCCAGCGGATCGTCTTCGATAATATAATATTCAAGGTGGATCGACGAACGGGCGCCGCGCAGGGCTGCTTTGATCTCGTCGAAGGTAACGGTGCCGTTGTTCAGTACGCGGATGCGGTTGTGGTTGGTCAGCAGGGCTTTGTTGCTGTTGAGCAACAGCGTGATGATGTCGCGGTTTTCGGTGATTTCGCTGCGCAGCAGCAATGCCGCGTTGTTGATCGCGTAGACCTGCTCGCGGCTCATCTCGTCGATCTGTTCCAGGTCGTGCAGTTCTTTGCGGTTGAACAGCTTCTCTTTGCGGTGGTTGCGTCCGAAAACGATATAGAGCAGGAAACCCGCGACGGGCAGCAGGATCAGCACGACGATCCACGAGAGTGCTTTGACCGGGTCGCGTTTGTCGTGAATGATTACGCCGATGGTGATGAGCACGAAAAGCACGTAGCCGAAACTAAAAATGCCTTTCAGGCTGATCAGGTCGAGGAGGGTGAGGATGACGGTTTGCTGCATTGCGGGTCGGGTGCGTTGAAAGGGTGTTTCAAACAAAGATAATAAACCCCGGCGATATAGTCAACATTTCCTGTGCCAAGTATTTTGCGAAGGAGAGCATTCCCAGAGGCTGATGCCACGATGGCCATGGGGAAAGGAGGAGAATTATTTTTCGAAAAAATGAGGGGAGTTGGAAAATCGAAATTAAATGTTTAAGTTTGCCTTATCGGAAGAGTTCTGGCTCCCCTCTCAGGCGGGGAGTCGGGATTTTTTCTTTTTTTGCGTTTTATTTTACCTATTTAAATATCTCTTCACTATGGCATCAAAAGTAGTTCATTTGACAGAAGCCGGCTTGCAAAAAATCAAGAGCGAGTTGGAGCACCTGCGCTCTGTGGAGCGTCCTGCCATTTCGGCTGCGATTGCGGAGGCTCGTGACAAGGGCGACCTGTCCGAGAATGCGGAGTACGATGCGGCCAAAGAGGCCCAGGGGATGCTCGAGATGCGTATCGCCAAACTCGAGGAGATGGTGGCCAATGCCCGGGTACTCGATGAGTCGCGCATTGACACCAGCTCCGTACAAATCCTGAACCGTGTCACGCTCAAGAATATGAAAACCGGCAAAACCGTCGAGTATACGCTTGTTTCCGAGAGCGAAGCGAACCTCAAAGAGGGCAAGCTCGCGATCGGTACGCCGATCGCCCAGGCGCTGCTCGGCCACAAAAAAGGCGACAAGGTCGACGTCCAGGTTCCTTCGGGGATGATTCCCTTCGAAATTCTCGATATCGCGGTCGCGGATATGTAACGTCAGCCGTTGGCGGTTAACGGTATTGCAGTAAAGCCCGGATGACAATCATCCGGGCTTTACTTTATTGTGTCGTTATTCCATAATGTAGTTGTTTTATGCGGTTGTTTCAATAAAAAATTGTAGTTTAGTTATCGGCTGGGAACGGAATATTTCAGGCGCAGGGCAAAATACCGGGACCGGCGAAGGCGGGAGGGTTGAATGTCGGGGCACACCCGAACGACAGGCTTGTACAGAGGAGTAAATTATTTTACCGAATATGGGGAATAAAAGATAGGACAACGTATAGGATACGGAGCGATTCTGGCGGTTTCCGTCCTGCTGCTGATCGAGGCGGCTTGCCGGATTTTCTTTTGGGAGCCCCTCTTCAGCGACACGCTTAAACCATTGGCCTACCGACCTGATTCGGTAGTGAATTACCTTATACCTCCCGAATCTGGATTTTCGAAGTAAGCGGCAATCGGTTTCATGTCAATGGAACAGGGATTCCTGGGCAGGGATTTTCCGGACAAATCCTCCGGCCGGTTCCGCATCGCTGTGACCGGGGACTCTTTCGTATCCGGTACGCTGACAATGCCCTATTATACCGCATTCGTGGAGGTGTTGCAAAAGATGCTCGACAGTGCGGGGTATCGGGTGGAAGTCCTCAATTGCGGTGTGGATGGCGGCGCCCGGGACTATGATATTTTTAAGATGATCCCATGCAAGATAGCGCCGTTGCAGCCCGATTTGATATCGGTCTCATAAATTTAAAGGCGGAGTTGGACCGGGAGCAGGGTGATTTTTTTCGGCACGATGCCCACCCCAGCCGGCGGGGAAACCGGAAAATCGCGGCCCGCTTCTGCGATATCCTGATCCGGCACGAACTGATTCCGCCGCAATATGGGCCGCAGGATTCAGCGACCGCTGTACGGGGCAAGCGATAAGATGTCGGATGCTCTGTTGTTACGGGTCATAGGTTACAGGGTATGTGAAAGCGTGTGTTCGACTGCTGCTGTGTCGTCGTTGATATGACGCGTCCCGCAGGGATGCGGCCCTGCGGGTCATTTTTTTGTGCTTTCAGTTTCGGTATTTATCATTATATTTGTTCTGTCCGGGTTTCCGCTTCGGAAAGGATCCCGAGCCTAACTTCTGAACTATGATACTGAAACGTTTTTCTATCTTCACCTTTGTTGTTTCGCTTGCTTTATCCGCCGCGGCGCAGACCGGACGCGAATGGCAGGATCCCAATGTCAATGCGGTGAACCGAGAGCCGGTTCACACTTTTTTCCCGGATTATGCTCCTTCGCGGATCGTTGAAGTGTTGCCGGGCGGCGATCGGATCGAGACCTCTTCCGAATGGGTCAAATCCCTCAACGGACTGTGGAAGTTCAACTGGGTTCGCGATTTGGACCAACGTCCGACGACATTTTTCGCCGAAGATTTTGACGATGCGGGTTGGGTGGATTTTCCGGTTCCCGCAGTATGGGAGTTGAACGGCTACGGGGATCCGGTCTATACCAACATTCCTTATGCCTGGTCCCGCCAGTTTGCCGATAACCCTCCTTTTGTCGAGGAACGGAACAACCATGTCGGCTCTTACCGCCGCGAGGTCGAGTTGCCGCAAGTGTGGGACGGCCGCGAGGTCTTTTTCCATATGGGATCGGCCACTTCGAACCTCTATCTGTGGGTGAACGGCAAGTTCGTCGGTTACAGCGAGGACAGCAAGATGGGCGCCGATTTCAATATCACGCCTTATCTCAAACCGGGTAAGAACCTGATCGCGATGCAGATCTTTCGCTGGTGCGACGGATCGTATCTCGAAGACCAGGATTTCTGGCGTCTGTCGGGCATCGGCCGGGACGTCTACCTGTATGCGCGGCCGGCACAGCGGTTCGGGGATGTGCGTATCGTTGCCGATCTCGACGCTTCTTACCGCAACGGTTTGTTGGCTGTCGAAGTGGCGGGCCGCAACGTTCCCGGCGGCAGCGTGAAGATGGTGCTCAGCGGTAAGGAGGGCGAGTTTGCTCCTGTTACCGCGAAACTCGATTCCCGCGACAGCTGCCGTCTGAGCATGCCGGTGAAAAATGTTCGTAAATGGAGCGCCGAGCAGCCGAACCTCTATTCGCTGGCTCTGACCCTTTACGACGCTTCGGGCAAGGAGTTGGAAACCGTCCGCCAGCGGGTCGGTTTCCGGAAGGTCGAAATGCGTCCCGATAAGGGGCAGATCCTGGTGAACGGGCAGCCGGTGCTGTTCAAGGGGGTCAACCGTCACGAGATGGACCCGCTGACCGGATACGTGGTTTCGCCCGAGCGGATGATCGAGGATATCCGCATCATGAAGGAGAATAACATCAATGCCGTGCGCACCTGCCACTATCCTGACGATCCGTTGTGGTACGAACTCTGCGATATTTACGGCATCTATGTGATCAGCGAGGCGAATGTCGAATCCCATGGCATGGGATACGAGGAGAAGACGCTCGCCAAGGAGCCTTCCTATCTCAAGGCGCACCTGGAACGCAACGAGCGCATGGTGCGCGCGTTCAAAAACCATCCCTCGATCCTGATCTGGTCGCTGGGTAACGAGGCGGGCGACGGACCCAACTTCGTCGAGTGCTACAAATGGGTCAAGGCTTACGATCCGACGCGGCCCGTCCAGTACGAGCGTGCGTTGCTGAACGACCATACCGATATCTACTGCCCGATGTATGCGACTTACGACCACATGGAGCAGTACGCTTCGGGCGATGCATTGCCTGCTGCCGTCCGCACGGAGGATGCCCTGGTATGGGGAGATGTGGCTTTCGGGCAGGGCGGCCGCTCGTCCAAACAAGGCAGCTACCGTCCCCTGATCCAGTGTGAATATGCGCATGCGATGGGCAACTCGATGGGCGGTTTCGGCGAGTACTGGGACCTGATCCGCAAATACCCGAAGTTACAGGGCGGGTTTATCTGGGATTTCGTCGATCAGGGCTTCCGCAAGTATAACGACCGGGGCGATATGTTCTACGCCTACGGCGGCGACTACAATCCGTACGACCCCTCGGACAAGAATTTCAACTGCAACGGACTGATTAGTCCCGACCGTCGTCCGAATCCGCACATGGGCGAAGTGCGTTATTACTACCAGTCGGTTTGGACGACCCCCGGCGATATGGACAAAGGCGTGCTGAAGGTCTATAACGAAAATTTCTTTACCGATCTGTCCGGCCTTTACCTGGAGTGGGAACTGGTCAACGGGCCCAAAGGTTATGTGCTTTCGAAGGGGTTCGTGAATCAGCTGCCGGTTGCCCCGCAGCGGACAGGAACCGTTACGCTCGAAGGTTACAACGTGCCTGGGGGGAGTGAGGACGATCTCTACCTGAATGTCGCTTATAAACTCAAGCAGGCGACCGATCTGTTGCCTGCCGGTTATCCGGTGGCACGCCAGCAACTGGCGGTACGCTCCGGAACGAAATCTGCCGCCGGGTTCGCAGCCGATGCCGGTCGGGTAAAAACATATGAAAACATTGCGGTTTATGAGTTGACCGCAGGGCGGGTAAAGGCGGTGTTCAACCGCTCGACCGGCTGGCTCGACTCGTATAAGGCCGAAGGCGTCGAAATGCTTAAAGCGGGTTATTCGCTGCGCCCCAATTTCTGGCGTGCGCCGACCGACAACGATTTCGGTGCAAACCTGCAAACCAAGTATGCTGTTTGGAAGCAGCCCGCGATGGAGTTGCAGGAGATGACGCTCGCACAGGCGGGAGCCGGTGCGGGCAGTGCCGCCGTGACGGCACTGTATAAGCTGCCGGAACTCTCGGCGACGCTCGAAATGCGTTATGAAATGAACGGGGCGGGGCAGCTCTCCGTAACCGAAAAACTGACGGCAGATCCTGCTCGTAAGGATATCCCGGATATGTTCCGTTTCGGGATGCAGTTGGTGATGCCGGAGCATTTCGACCGGATCGTGTACTATGGCCGGGGCCCCGGGGAAAACTATGCCGACCGGAAAAGTTCGACGTTTATGGGGTGCTACAGACAGTTGGTTTCGGAGCAGTTCTACCCGTATGTACGCCCGCAGGAGACCGGGTCCAAAAGCGATGTGCGCTGGTGGAAAGTGACGGATGCCGACGGCCGGGGCGTGATGTTTACCTCCGCAAAGCCGTTTTTTGCCACGGCGCTGCACTACCTGACCGGCGACCTCGATGACGGGGAGGTGAAGCACCAGCGCCATTCGGGCGAGTTGCACGAACGGGATCTGACCTGCGTGTCGCTCGACGGCTACCAGATGGGGCTCGGTTGTGTCGACAGTTGGGGAGCGCTGCCGCGTCCCGAATACCGGCTTCCGTACGGCGACTATTCGTTTACCGTCGTGATGACGCCTGTTAAGCAGAAATAGATTATTAACCTTAATTGATACCTGATTGCTTATGAAAAAAGTGCTGTTTGTCGCCGTTTGTGCGGCGTGGCTCGGATTCGCCTGCTCTACCTCGAAAGTGAAGGTGGATGAGTTGCGGGTCGAACTGCGTGAAAATCCGGTCGGGGTGGGAACGGCCCATCCGCGGTTTATGTGGCAGATCGAATCCGAGAAATCCAATGTGAACCAGGTCGCCTACCAGATTCAGGTGGCGGCCTCGGCCCAGGAATTGGAAAAAGGAAAGAACCTGCTGTGGGATTCGGGTTTTGTCAATTCGGACACTTCGCTGTTCATTGCTTACGGCGGATCTCCGTTGCAGTCCGCTACCGAATATTTCTGGCGCGTGCGTGTGAAGACCAACAAAGGGCGCACGGCCTGGAGCGAGACCGAGAATTTTGCGACCGCACTGCTCGATTCCGCCGCCTGGAAGGCCGAGTGGATCGGTATTGCGGGAGCCACGAATCCCGGCGAAGAACTTGGCGATTCGACTTCCAAAAAGGGGATACTCACCCGTTTGGCAGCTCGTTACCTGCGCAAAGAATTTCCTGTAAAGGAGGGTGTGAAACGTGCTGTACTTTACATTTGTCCCGGTGGGTCGGCCAAGAGCTACCTGAACGGCGAGCAGATTACCGAGGATGTCTTCGAGTCGATGCCGACACATGCCCCGGCGACGATGTACTACAACTCGTATGACGTAACCAAATTGCTCGGATTGGGGAACAACACGATCGGCGTAATCCTCGGCAACGGGCGGTTCTTCCCGATGCGCAACCCGGGTATCCGCGGTTTCGGCGTGCCCCGCCTGCTGGCGCAGTTGGAGATCGAGTACAAGGACGGAACCAAGGAGCTGGTCGTGACCGACACGACGTGGCAGGCCACGGCACGGGGGCCGATCGTCGCGAACAACGAGTTCGACGGTGAGGAATACAATGCCTTCAACGAACTGCCTGGGTGGAACAAAACCGGATATGAGACCAACTACAAATGGATGGCGGCTCAGAAACTGCCCGCACCGGGCGGCAAGTTGGTGGCACAGCCCAACGAGAATATCCGTATCATGGAGGAGATCAAACCCGTGGCGATCATGGAGCGGCCCAACGGTAACTATATCCTCGATATGGGACAGAACATGGTGGGGTGGCTGCATGTGAAGCTCAAAGGGCAGATCAAGAAGCCCATCACCTTCCGCTTCGCCGAGACGCTCCAGCCCGACGGTTCGCTGTTTACGGCCAACCTGCGTTCGGCCAAAGCCACCGATACCTATATCCCTGCCTGGGATGCCGAGTTCGAATGGGAACCCAACTTTACCTACCACGGCTTCCGTTACGTCGAGATATCGGGCCTGAGCTACAAACCTGCGCTTCACGTATTCACCGGCAAGGTGATTTACGACAAGATGGAGACGATCGGCGAGTTCGAAACCTCGAATCCGGTGATCAACCAGATTTACAAGAACGCTTACTGGGGTATTCGCGGCAACTACCGCGGCATGCCGACCGACTGCCCGCAGCGCGACGAACGCCTCGGCTGGCTGGGCGACCGCACGACCGGCGCACTGGGTGAGAGCTTTATTTTCGACAATGCGCTGCTGTATAAGAAATGGCTGCAGGACATTTACGATTCGCGCGATGCCCAGGGCCGTATTTCCGACGTATCTCCTCGTACGTGGACTGTTTACGGAGACGACGTGACCTGGCCGGCAGCCTACTTCTACGTAGCCGATATGCTCTACCGTCAGTTCGGCGACAAGAGCGGCATCGAGACCCACTACCAGGCGATGCGCAAGTGGATGCACTATATGCAGCAGAACTGTATGGAAGACAATGTGATCATTACGGACCGCTACGGTGATTGGTGCATGCCGCCCGAAAGTCCGGAATTGATCCATTCGAAAGATCCGTCCCGCAAAACCCGGCCTGAAATTCTGGGAACGACCGTTTATTACAGCCTGCTCCAGATGATGAGCCAGTTCGCCCAGTTGACCGGCAACGAGGCCGATGTAGCCGAGTACCAAGCGCTGGCAGCCAAAATGAAGGAGTCTTACAACAAGAAGTTCTTCAATTATGAGACGGCTCAGTATGGTAATAACGGCATGAAATCGAGCGGTAAAGGACTCGCTCCGGTGCTGACCCCCCAATTCGGCGACAACACCGTGACGGGTAACATTCTCTCGCTGCGTCTCGGCCTGGTTCCCGAAGGATATGAAGGCAAGGTATTCCAGAATATCGTTGATAAAACAGTGGGCGAGTTCGACGGCCACGTCAGCGTGGGCGTACTGGGAATCCAGCACCTGATGCGCGGTCTGACCGAGCACGGTGCGCAGGACCTCGCCTACAAGATCGCGACCAACGAAACCTATCCCAGCTGGGGGTATATGGCCAAGAAGGGCGCTACGACGATCTGGGAGCTGTGGAACGGCGATACCGGTGCGCCGAATATGAATTCGGGCAACCATGTTATGCTGTTGGGCGACTTGGTGATCTGGTTCTACGAAGACCTGGCCGGTATCCGCAACGATCCGCAGTCGGCCGGTTTCAAAAAAATCCAGATGGAGCCCGTATTCATCGACGGCCTCGACTATGTGAAGGCCTCTTACAAGTCGGTTTCGGGTGAGATCAAGAGCCACTGGAAACGTGAGGACGGCAATATCGAGTGGAAGGTGACGATCCCGGCCAATACGTCGGCTACGGTCAAACTCGCCGGTATCTCGGGAGTCGACTTCAAGAAGGACGCGGGAGCTTCGGAGATTAAGACCGCCGACGGAGCCACGACGATGAACCTCTGCTCGGGCGAGTACGAAATGATCCTCAAGAAATAGCCGCCTGATCTGCTGAGTAATGACAGCGCCCGGCTCCGAATACAATCGGGCCGGGCGTTTTTTCTGCCTGCAAAAAATAAAATGATCGTTTTTTATGTTATATTTGCAAACACATCCTGAAGAATTAACTAAAACCTAAATCTTATGTTAGCATTCATGTTGCCTCTGGGGGTCATCGGCCCGACTCAGATACTGGTCATCGTCATCCTGATTATCGTGCTGTTCGGCGGGAAGAAAATTCCTGAACTGATGCGCGGCATGGGACGCGGCGTGAAAGAGTTCAAAGACGCGGTCAACAAAGATTACACGGCTGAGAATACCAACGAAACGACTGCCCCGACCGCTCCTCAGGCTCCCCGGAACGAAACTACCAAAGACGACGCCGCCAAATAAACCTCGCGGATAAATCCACACGAAAGTTATGTCCGATAAACGGGAAAAGTCATCCGACAACGAGATGACTTTTTTTGAACATATCGAAGCGCTGCGTCCCCATTTGGTGCGGGGCGTGATGGCGCTGATCGTCGTGATGATCGCCGCTTTCATCGGTAAGAAATTCATCATCGATACCATCCTGATGGGGCCCCAGTCGCCTGATTTCCCGACGAACCGGTGGCTGTGCGACTTCTCGTACGCCGTTTTCGGCGATAACCGGGTTTGCATCAATCAGATGAAGTTCAATATGGTCAACACGGCGCTGGCCGGCCAGTTCAACCTGCACATGCAGGTGGCGTTGGCGACCGCCATTGCCGTGGCGGTACCGTACCTGTTGTGGGAGATATGGCGTTTTGTCGTGCCGGCGCTGACCGAACACGAACGCCGCAAAAGCAGGATGTTCGTGCTGTATGTGTCGCTTTGCTTTTTTGCAGGGCTCTGTTTCGGCTATTTCCTGATCGCTCCGTTGTCGGTCAGTTTCTTCGCCGGATACCAGGCGAGCCCCGAAATCACCAACATGATCGACGTGCGTTCGTACCTCTCCACGGTGCTGAGCGTGTCGATCGCCTGCGCGGTGGTGTTCCAGCTTCCGCTGCTGGTCTATTTCCTGGCGCGGATGGGATTGATCACCGCTTCGTTCCTGAGGCGCTACCGCCGTCATGCGCTGATCCTGCTGTCGATCATTTCTGCGATCATTACCCCGCCGGATATTTTCAGCCTGTTGCTGGTGGTGATCCCGCTTTACGGCCTGTACGAATGCAGTATTTTGCTGGCAGGGCGTGTCGAGCGTCAGAAGGAGCGCGAGGAAGCCGCTGAAAATGTTGCCGGTCCGGCCGCGTAAATTCCTGCCGGTTACCTGTTAATCGTCTTGCCGGTCTGCTGCGATATTGTTTACGGCTGATCGTTTCATAAACCGTCTTGTCCGCTATGATCGAAGTTCCCGAAGCCGTTTGCCTCTCCCGGCAGCTCAATGATGCTGTGTGCGGCAAGTATATCAGCGAGGTGGTGGTGTTCCATTCGCCTCACAAATTTACCTTTATTTCACCCGGAATCGATTACGAAGGCGTGCTTTTGGGTAAGCGGGTCGGGAAGGCCCGTGCGCGGGGCGGCATGGTGGAACTGGCAGTCGGAGAACGGGCGCTGCTATTCAGCGACGGAGCGAACCTTACCTATCTCGAACCCGGTGCCGATTTGCCGGACAAGCACCAGTTGCTCATCGGGTTCGGGGACGAGAGTTGTCTGGTGGTGTCGGTGAGGATGTACGGCGGGGTGTGGTGTTTTTCACAGGGTGAGTTTCCCGGTCCGCTGGAGCCTTACTACCGCAGTGCGAAGGAGAAACCTCAGGTGCTGTCCGACGCTTTTGACCTCTCCTATTTCATGTCGTTGCTGGATGAACCGTCCGCGCAGAAAAAGAGCGCCAAGGCGTTCCTGGCCACCGGGCAGACGATTCCCGGTCTCGGTAACGGGGTGTTGCAGGATATACTTTACCGGGCGGGCATGCATCCCAAAACCAAAATTTCCGGATTGACCCGGCAGCAAAAAGAGCGACTGTTCCGGTCCGTCCGGGAGACGCTCCGGGAGATGCTGCGTCTGGGAGGCCGCGACTCGGAAACCGATCTGTTCGGCCGTCCCGGCGGATACCGTCCCCGTTTGTCCAAAAATACGGCAGGGGAGCCGTGTCCCCGTTGCGGTTCCCTGATCTGCAAGGAAAACTACCTGGGGGGCAGTATCTATTATTGTCCCGGTTGCCAGCCGCGATGATACGGCGAGAGGGTAAATACGGTGATATGACGATACGGGAATGCAGCGACGGGCTGCGGAATCATGCTAAACGCACGGTCGTCGACTGTGCGTTTTTTCTATTTGTGGCGGGGATACTCCACCACGGGTATCGGAACTGTCGCCGGATGTATGGAAAGGCGCTGCCCTGTACGGAGCTCCCGGACAATCGGGACGGGACGGTTATCCCGTTTTCTGCGGCCAGTTTATTTTGCGCTCGCCCCGTGTTTTTAATCCATTATTTTGAAATGCCGTTCCGACTTGACCGGGTAGATGTCGCTGATCGTGATCAGGATGCCGGTCTCTTCGACCTCGCCGAAATCGGGGTTTTTGACGGTGCCGAACACCCGCATCGACGGTGAGATGTTCATGTAGGAGTTGATCAGCGGCGGAATGTTCTCGCGGCATTTGCGGATTTCGCGGGTCAGGATTTTGTAATCCTCGGCGTAGCTTTCTCCGCAGAAGACGGCTCCCATCGCTTCGTTGTCGATGTCGAGCTCGATCGGGTAGATCGGATCGACCAGCTTGTCGCGGTCCGGAAAGTATTTCTTCAGGAAATAGATCAGCAGGTCGCGCGCCTCTTTGTTGTAGTCGCCGTACATGGTCACCTTGCCGAAAAAATATTTCATGTCGGGGTTGGTGACGACCAGTGCGCCGAGGCCGTCCCACAGGTTGTCGAGCGAGTAGAGCCCTTTGGGATTTTGGCGGATCCCCTGGTAGAGCGGCTGTACGAACGAACGGCCCAGTTCGATGGTGTAGGGCAGGAATTCGTTGCGGAATTTGTCGCTGAAGCGGAAGTAGTGTTCGGTGGACATGTGCTTCGGATGCGGCGTGCGCGAGACGATGAAGCGGTACCCGCCGACGATCTCCTGCGCTTTGGGATCCCAGACGAACAGTTGTTGGTAGCCCTCTTCCGCCGTGTCCTCTGCGTCGATGTCGACCGCTGCGCCGGTGCCGCCGCCTGCGTCGCGGAACGACAGTTCGCGCAGGCGTCCCAGTTCCTGCATGATGTTCGGGCTGTTGCGGGCCGTGACGACGTAGATTTCGTTGCCTCCGTTGTTGGTCTTGCGCAGTAGTTTGTCTGCTGTGAGTTCCTTCAGGATCAGGGTGCGATCCACAGGGTCTATGATGGGTATCATAAAAAGCGGTTTAGCATTGACAAATTTACACAAATCCTGAGAATAACCGCGCTGTCCCGCTTTTTTTTGGCTGAACTGAACGATTTGTTAACACCCTGACTGCATGCGGAGCATTGCACCCTTTCCCGGGAGAGTACTTTGGGATCGGATCAAGATGTTTGGAGAGAGGACGGAGACGGTGCGGGGCTGTGGTGACGTGCCGGGCCGGGACTTCTATCGGTGTGCCGGACGCAGCGCATAGGCCTGTTCGCGGATTTGCTGTGCCAGCCGGACGGGCGGTTCTCCGGTGGCAAGCCGCTGCCACGGGACCGGTTCGCCGAAATAGATGTCGAAGTGGCGGCCGCGTTGGGAGAACATTTCGTCGGCCAGGTAGAGCATCTCGATATTGGCCTTGATACCCAGTGCGGTGCGAATCGACGAGAGGTTGTAGAAGAAGTTCGACAACTTCCCTTCGAAGTAGACCGGAACGATATCGCGCCGGCTTTCGATGGCGTTTTTGACGAAACTCGGTTTCCAGGGCAAGTCGCATACCGAGCCTTTGATGCGCCGCGAGCAAAGTCCGGCGGGGAAGGTGGCGATCTGCTCGTTGCCGGCAAGCGTTGCGCGGAACCGCTGCGCATAGTCGCTGTTTTGCCTGCCGTGCTTGTTCACGGGAATGAACAGCGGAGCCAGCGGTTTGAGGTTCATCAGGATGTCGTTGACGATGATGCGGCTCGAACCGAAATAGTTGTCCAGTTCGTCGCAGAGCATCATGCCGTCCATGCCGCCGAAGGGATGGTTCGAGGCGAAAAGGTAGCGCCCGTCGAGGGAAAGGCGTTCGAGGCCCACGGCACGGTGGGTGATCTCCATGTAGTCGAGCGTCGAACGGACGAATCCGACAGGCGGCTGGTGCGAGAAACTCCTCAGCACGTAATTGACTTCGTCCTGATGCACGATCCTCTTGAGGTAGGCCTTGACAAAACGGGGCAACAGGCGCGCCAGACCTGGATTTTTGTCTGCGAGCACCTTGTCCACATCCACTTGCAGGGTATCGTTCGTTTCCACTCTTGTGACACTTGTTCCTGCAAAGGTAGAATATTGCCGTTTTATCCGCAAAAATCGGGTAATTTTTATACCTTTACGACGGATTTTTCAAGCTGTCCCGTATGAGTGTCTACCATGTGCCGGTTCTGTTCGATGAAAGCCTTGAGGGTCTTGCCATTCGGCCCGCAGGGATTTATGTCGACCTGACCTTCGGCGGCGGCGGTCATTCGCGCGGGATTCTCCACCGGCTCGGCCCGCAGGGGCGCCTTTTTGCGTTCGACCAGGACCGCGATGCACGGGCGAACCTGCCCGAAGATCCCCGGTTGACATTCGTCGAAAGCAATTTCCGCTTCATGCACACGTGGCTGCGCTATTACGGGATTGAACGGGTGGACGGCATCCTGGCCGATCTGGGCGTTTCGTCGCACCATTTCGATACGCGGCAGCGCGGTTTTTCGTTTCGCTACGATGCGCCGCTCGACATGCGGATGAACCAGCGGGCCCGCCTGACGGCGGCCGACGTGGTGAACGGTTACGACCATGTCCGGTTGACGGCGCTTTTGCGCGATTACGGCGAGCTGGATTCCCCGCACCGCATCACGCAGTGTATCGAACGTAGCCGGGCGGAACGGCCGCTGGCGATGATCGATGAGCTGATCGCAGCGGTAGCGCCGGTTACCCCGCGCGGCGGCGAGAGTAAATTCCTTGCCAAACTGTTCCAAGCGCTCCGGATCGAAGTGAACGGCGAAATGGAGGCGCTGAAGATGATGCTCGAACAGACCGTCCGCTCGCTGGCTCCGGGAGGGCGGCTGGCGGTGATTACCTATCATTCGCTCGAAGACCGGCTGGTGAAGAATTTTATGCGCAGCGGCAACTTCGGGGGAAAGGTCGAAAAAGATTTTTACGGCCGGGTGCAGACGCCTTTCGAGGTCGTTACCCGCAAGGCGGTTGTCCCGACTCCGGAGGAGATCGAACGCAATCCCCGTTCGCGGAGTGCGAAACTGCGGATAGCTGAACTGAGCGGGCCGCTGCGGCAGGAGTCGTGACGGGTAGCCGCGGAAGGAAATTGCTGCAAAGGAACATTCGTCCCGGCGGCGGGGGGGACAGTGGTGAAACTGTGCCGGACGCACAGGTCTCCCGGTGACCGGGCAGGTGTACCATTGTGAACCGAATGAGGAAAACTATACAGATACAGCGTTAATTTTTGTCGATATGAAAAACAGATGGTTGTTGTCGGCGGCGGTGCTTTTTTCGGCCGTGTGCGCGAATCCCGCCTCGGCTCTCGAACGCGGGCCGCAGTACCATTACGATAAGGGCGTGGAACTCTACGAGCGCCAGCAGTACGGTTCGGCGCTCGCCGAATTCAAGAAGGCCCTCGGGGCGATGTCCGTCGATGATGCCGGTTACCGGATGCGAGCCCGCTATTATGCTGCGCTCTGTGCCGCCGAACGCCAGCAGACGGGCGCCCGCGAAATGCTCGAACGGTTTGTCGAGGACTATCCCAATTCGATCTACCTGAACGATGTCCATTTCGCTCTCGGCACGATCCTGGAGAAGGAGGGCGACTACCAACGGGCCTACGAACATTTGCTGACCGTCAATCCCCACGAACTGCCCTATTCGCGCATCGGGGAGTATTATTACCGTACGGGGCATGCCGCCTACCAGAACGGCGACGAGGATAAAGCCTATTCTTATTTCCAGAATTGTACGACCGATCCCGCTTATGCGCCCCATGCGACCTACTACAAGGCCTATATAGATTATACGCGGGGCGATCTGGACGCTGCCAAAAGCGGTTTCGCCTCGATAGCGGAGCTGCCCGCCTATGAGCCGATCATTCCGTTCTACCTGTTGCAGATCGAATTCCGGCAGGGAAATTACGCCTATGTGGTCGAGCATGGCGTGCCGTTGCTGAACAAGGCGACCGGAGCCCGTGAGATCGAAATCGCCCGCATCCTGAGCGAAGCTTATTTCCGCCAGGGGCAGTACGCCGATGCACTCGCCCAGATCGAGAATTACGAAAAGCTCGGCGGAGAGATGGGCCCTGAGGAGCTTTACCTGGCCGGATACAGCAACTACAACCAGCTGTACTACACCAAGGCCAGCACTCAGTTGACGGACGTGGCTTCCGGGGGGGGCGAACTGGGGCAGAATGCGGCGTTCCACCTGGGCGACTGCTACCTCAAACTCGGCGATAAGCAGAAGGCACTGCGCGCGTTCGTGTTGGCTTCGGCATCCGATTACAGTCCCGAAATCAAGCGCGAGGCGATGCTCAACGCCGGCAAACTGCAATACGAGCTGGGCGGCGGCGCATTCAACGAAGCGATTACGACGCTGGCCGGCTATGTGCAGGCGTACCCCGATTCGCCGCGCATCGACGAGGCGCGTGAGCTGCTGTTGGCCGCGTACTTCAATTCGCGCAACTATGAGGCGGCCTATGAAGCCATTAAACAGGTGCGCGATCCGGACAACAATGTGAAGGCCGCGATGCAGAAAATCGCCTATTTCCGGGCGTTGGAGCAGTTCCAGAAAGAGGAGTATCCCGAGGCGCTCAGGATGTTCGATGTGGCCGATGCAAACCGGTTCAATGCGAAATATTCCGCACTGACGAAGTTTTGGCGGGCCGAAACTTACGCGCGGCAGGGCAACTATGCGCGTGCCATTCCGCTGTACAGGGACTATATCCAGCTTTCGCCCGGCACCGAGTATGAGAACAAGGTGGCTCATTACAATTTGGGGTATTGCTACTTCAATACCCAGCGCTGGGGCGATGCGGCGGCCAGTTTCCACAAGTTCCTGTCGGTCTATCCCACGCGCGACAACCTGCGGGCCGATGCTTACAACCGGCTCGGCGATGCGGCATTTGCCCAGCGCGATTACCGCGAGGCGGTCAATAACTACGACCAGGCGATCCGCCTGAATGCGCCGGCGACCGACTACGCGCAGTTCCAGCGCGCGGTGATGCTGGGCCTGCTGGATCAGCGCGACCGCAAGATCGAGTCGCTCAGGGATATCATCTCGTCGGGCAAGGGGGATTATGTGGACGATGCGATGTACGAACTGGGCCGCACCTACGTGCAGACCGAACGTTTCAACGACGGTGCGGCGGTGCTCAAGCGGCTGACGGCGACCTATCCCGAATCGCCCTATTATCTGCCGGCTCTTTCGCAGTTGGGACTTACCTACCAGAACCTCGGCAACGGGAACGAGGCGCTGCGCTATTACAAACAGATCGTTGCCGAGTTCCCGTCGTCACGCCAGGCGAAAGATGCGATGCTGAGCATCCGGAATATCTACGTAGACAATAACGATGTGGACAGCTATGTGGCGTTTGCCCGGGAGAGCGGGGTCGAAACGAATGTGACGATGGTCGAGCGCGATTCGCTGTCGTACACTGCGGCCAACCGTGTTTACCAGAACGGCGACTATGCCCGGGCGCTGACGTTGATGGATAACTACCTGCGCCAGTATCCCAAGGGCTCGTTCCGTATCGAGGCGCTTTATGCGTTGGGCGATTGTTCGCTGCGCGAGGGGAACCGGGCCGGTGCGCTGGCCGCCTTCGAGGAGGTGGGCTCGATGCCGATGAGCGAATACAAAGTTCCCGCACTGCAACAGGCTGCCAAAATGCAGGTCGAGGACAAACATTATCCACAGGCGGCGGCTTTGTACAAAACCCTTTCGACGGTGGCGATCAAGTCCGCCGATATCGCTTCGGCATTGGGCGGTTACCTCAGTGCGGTGATCGCGACGGGTAATGTCGCCGAGATGGGCCGGGCTGCCGACGAGGTGCTCGCCTCGCCGTACGTGACGGCCGACCTGACCCGTGAGGCCAACTTTGCGAAGGCCCGCGCGCTGCAGGCCGACGGACACGACGACGAAGCACTGAAACTCTACCGCCAGGTGGCAGGAGAGCGGACGCGGGAAGGGGCCGAGAGCCGCTACCGGATCGTGTCGATCCTGTACAAACAGGGCAAGCTTAAGGAGGCCGAGGCCGAAGTGTTCGCGCTGGCCGAGCAAAACTCGCCCTATCAATACTGGACCGGTAAGGCGTTCCTGATTCTGGGCGATATTTACGTGCAGCAGAACGACGCGTTCCAGGCGAAGGCGACTTACCAGAGCATCGTGGACGGCTACACCGACAAGACCGACGGCGTGGTCGAGGAGGCCCGGCGCAAGATGAATGAACTGAAATAGCGAGATTGAACCGGATAACGAGTTTTATATGGATACGGCGATGATAAACAAAAAAGTGATATTGGCGGTACTGCTGCTCTCTTGCGGCCTGTCGGTTTCGGCGCAAAAGCGCGGCGGCAAAAGCGCCTCCAAACCCAAGACCGAAAAGGCTGCGGAGACCAAGGAGACCAAAGCCGGCGACCTGAACCGAGAGATGGAGGTGACCCGTGCGTACGAACCGACCGTGAGCGAGGCGAACAAACTCAATGTGAAGCCGAACCTGGTCGATACGGTCAAGTTGAGGCCCGAATTCAGCTACGGTATTACCCCTTCTCCGATTGCTTACGGTTTCGAAGTGACCCCGATCAAGGCCGCAACGGTGGATATCGACCTCTACAAACGGCTGAATCCGCTGTATGCCAAGGTCGCACTGGGCTATCCGATGCAGAGCCTCGCCGATGTCTATTTCAACACGACGGGCAAATCGAAGGGGATGTTCGGCGCCTATCTGAACCATTACGGCAGTTGGAGCAAGCTCGAGAACGGTGACGGGATCGAGACCCCGGCATCGCAGACATTCAACAAGATCGGTGTTTTGGGCGAGCGGCGGTGGATACGCTACGTCCTCAACGGCGAGATCGGCGTGGACTATGACATGGTCACTCGTTACGGGTATGCCAATCCGAATCCGGATATGCCGCTCCCGGCCTCGTTCGATACGACCGCTTCGGGTTTGCGGCAGCACTTTACGACCGTCCGGGGCAAAGTCGGTTTCGGCGATACGTTCGAAGACCTTTCCCACTTTAATTTCAGGGTCGGGGTGGACGCTGCCTATTTCAACGACCGTTTCGACCGGGCGCAGACCGGAATGAACGCTTACCTTGATCTCGGCAAGCGTTTCGGCGGCATGCATGAAGTGACATTGCATACGCAGTACGAAGGCTATTTCGGAATGGACGAGCTGGGAGGGCAGGATAACCACTTGGTGACGGTGGCGCCGCTCTATCACTTGAAAGCGGGTAAATTCGACTTCTCGCTCGGTGTGGATTTCACGTTCAACAGCCGCAATTTCGATAGGGATCTCAGGGGTGAGACGGAGAAATCCAAATGCTATTTCTATCCCCGTTTTACGCTGCGCTATGACGGAACCAACGGCTACTTCGTCCCGTTCGTGGAGATCGACGGCAGGCTGAAAAGCAACGACTACCGGACGCTGGCTTCGATGAATCCCTATGTCGGATCGGCGTGGGCCCCGAATACTTCGGAGTATAACGGACGTGTCGGCATTACGGGCAGCTTCTCGTCGGCTTTTTCGTACAAAGTCTACGGCGGTCTGACGCACGCCCAGGATATGGCAACGTTTGCCAATTTGTTCGTTCCTGAGCGGCAATCTTACGGAAACCTGTTCGACGTATTGAACGACACCGTGACGATGTGGACGGTGGGTGCCGATCTGGAGGGACGTATTTCAGGGGCTTTCGGGATAGAAGCGTCGGTGCAGTACAAAGGCTTCTCTAAAAAACGTTTTGACCACGTATCGGGAGTCCCCAATTTTACGGGTCGCCTGGACCTGCGTTACAGCATCCGCGACAAAATGATCCTTACCGCCGGGGCTACGCTGCAGTCGAGCCGCTGGTTCGCGCTGTCGGGTAGGGAGATCATGATGTCCTTGCCGGAACTGATCTGGCAGCAGGTAGGTACGACGGTCGATGTCCATTTCGGCGCCGAATACCGCATCTCGAAGGCTGTCGGGGTGTTCCTGCAGGGAAACAACCTGGCTAACCAGAAACTCTATCCGTATTATTTCTACCGCGGGCTGGGCATCAACGTACTGGCCGGTGTGAAACTTGTGTTCTAAGCCGCTCTCCGGCTGTTCCCGATGCGGGGAGCGGGCGGTTCCGGAACAGTACATGCGGGAGAGTGCCGGGTATGTGCAGGAGTGTCAAAGGAAAGGGTATAAATGATATGATTGAAGGCCGTCGGGAGGCGGCCTTCAGTGTGTCAGGGGCTGTCTGGGTTTTTCTGTGAAGAAGGGCTTTCCCGGCCAGGATTAACCGCACAGTGTCTGCCTGACGGCTTATGAATCATCCGAGTGCAAGGGATAATGGAGGGCAGGGGTAAATGGAAAATTCGAGGGGTTAGCGGGATGAGGGGCAATCCAACCACCAGTCGATCATGCGGCGGGCCAGGCTGAGCGGTGGTGGCAACGGAGGCAGGCGGTTGCGGTCGAAAAATGCCGCTTCGCTCAACTCTTCCTTTTGCAGGCGGATCTCCCCGGCCGCGTAGTCGGCGATGAAACCCACCATCAGGCCGCTGGGATAGGGCCACGGTTGGTTTCCGAAGTAGCGGAGGTTCCGGATTTGCAGTCCCGTCTCTTCGAACACTTCCCGGTGTACGCATGCTTCCAGCGATTCGCCCGTCTCGAGGAATCCCGCCACGAGTCCCATGAAAGGTGACCGGGAATAACAGGTGCGGGCCAGCAGGATCGAATCCCCTTTGCAGATCAGTACGATGATTGCCGGAGAGATAGCCGGAAACAGCTCTTTGCCGCAGGTCGGACAGCGCCTCGAAATCTCGGAGTGGGGCTCCATCCCCGTACCGCAGGCCGGGCAAAAGCGGCTGTTGCGTTCCCAGTGTACCAGTTCGAAGGCTTTTCCGGCCAAGGCGTACACCCGTTCGCCGAGCAGGTCGTAAGAGGCCCTCAGTGCGACCCATTCCATTCCGGCCGGGGCTGGCTGCGGAACCTCGACCGACGAGGCAAAGTACCTGATTGTATTGGAAGCGGGTTCCGGGCCTGGAGTCGTCCGGGCGACCTGTCCGGTAATCTCCATTGCTGCTGCGGCTTCTACGGGCGGTTCCGCAGCCAGCGGAATGTACCATCCGTCCGTATTGTGCCGCAACAGCAGGCGGTCTCGGTCGAAGAGAAACCAATAGGCGGCCTCGGAGGGCCGCCTATCCGGTCTGTTATGGGGTGTGTCTGGCATGATCGAATCTTGGAAAATCGGATATTGCCGGTCTGTACGATCCTGCCCGCGGCTCTGCTATGGCTTGTCGCGGGATTGGCCGTTGACGGCCGGTAAAAACGGCAGGACTCTATTTTTTGATGAACGGCAGTTTGACTACCACCGCCTTGATCGGTTTTTCACGGATGATTACGTTGATTTCGCTGCCCGGAGCGGCGTGGGAAGCGGCTACATAACCCATCCCGATGCCTTTTTTCAGGCAGGGCGACATCGTCCCGGAAGTCACCTCGCCGATGATGCCGCCGCCGTTGTCGGCGAGTTTGTAACCGTGGCGCGGAATCCCCCGCTCGGTCAGTTCGAAGCCGACCAGACGCCGTTTCGGCCCCTCTGTCTTGATCTTTGCATTGGCCTCCCGGTCGATAAAATCCTTGCCGTCGACGAATTTGGTGATCCAGCCCAGTCCGGCTTCGATCGGCGAGGTGGTGTCGTCGATGTCGTTGCCGTAGAGGCAGAAGCCCATCTCGAGGCGCAGCGTGTCCCGTGCGCCGAGCCCGATATTCTTCAGCCCCAGTTCCGCACCCGCCTTCCAGAGGGCCGTCCACAACCTGTCGGCGTCTTCGTTGGCTACATAAATCTCGCATCCGCCCGATCCGGTGTAGCCGGTGGCCGACACGATGGCGTCTTGGATGCCCGCCACCTCGGTTTTGATGAAGGTGTAGTATTCGAGGTGCTCGACATCGGCATTCGGGCAGAGCCGCTGGACGATCTGCATCGCCAGAGGGCCCTGTACGGCCAGCTGGGCGATTTCGTCCGATGCGTTGTAGAGCTCTTTGCCCGGCGTCAGGCCAAAGGCCTCACCCTCTTTGCAGAGGTGTTTCCAGTCCTTTTCGGTGTTGGAAGCGTTGACCACCAGCAGGAAAGTCTCGGCGTCGATGCGGTAGACGAGGATGTCGTCCACGATGCCCCCCTGTCCGTTGGGCAGGCACGAATACTGGATCTTCCCGTCGTACAGCGTGGCTACATTGTTCGAGGTGACATGCTGCAGGAAGTCGATCGCCCGGGGCCCTTTGACCCAGATTTCGCCCATGTGGCTGACGTCGAATACGCCGGCCTTCTCGCGTACGGTGTGGTGTTCGTCGTTGATGCCGGAGAATTCGATCGGCATGTTGAATCCGGCAAATTCGGCCATACGTGCGCCATTCTCAATATGATACTTCGTAAACGGGGTTGTTTTCATGTTACGGGGTGTTTGTTTTGTGGGTTCGTTTTTTCGGTTTGCTTGCGAAGTTACGCTATTTTCGTTTAATTTTATAGCCTTTACCGAAAGAAAAACATCCGAAAGGACGATGATTAAAATCCTTATCATAGCATTGGTGATCTACCTGCTCGTGGTGACGCGCGCCCGGATACGCCTGCCGCATCCGGGCCTGCAGGCCACGGTCGATGTGCTCAAGGCGGCCGACCTGAGCGATGACGAGGTGCAACGGATGGCCGCGCAGTATGTCCGGTATTGCGACGCACAGAACCGGGTAGCCCCTGCCGGCGATCCGTACGCCGAACGGCTGGCGCGGCTGACCGGGCGCTATGTGGCGGTCAACGGCATTCCGCTCAATTTCAAAGTGTACAAAACCTCTGCAGTCAATGCGTTCGCCACGGCCGACGGCAGCATACGCGTTTTTTCGGGCCTGATGGACCGCCTCGGTGACGACGAACTGATGGCCATCGTCGGCCACGAGATGGGGCATGTGCGTAATCACGATACGATCGGTGCGATGCGCAAAGCCTACCTCGCTTCGGCGGCCCGCAATGCGCTGGGCGCCGTGGGCGGCGCACTCGGTGCGCTGAGCGCCTCCCAACTCGGTTCGATAGCCGAACAGTACGCCTCGGCGCAGTTTTCGCAGGGACAGGAGACGCTGGCCGACGATTTCAGTTTCGGATTCCTGATCCGGAACGGTTACGATCCCTATGCGATGGCTTCCGCACTGGAGAAGATCACGCAAATCTCACGCCAGGGTGGCAGCGAAGCGGACGAGGTGATGCAACTCTTTTCGACTCATCCCGACAGCGCGTGGCGGGCAGCCCGCATGCGGAGCAAAGCCGACCGGCATCTCGGCCGCCGGTCGGGAGCTTAGTCCCTGTCCGGCGGATGTGAGGAAAACCGGTCGGTCCGCTATGGGGACAAAAGATGCAGGAGAAAGCCGGCAGGCCCGGTCGTCCGGGTATGCCCGCATGCGGCCAAAGGTCCGGATCCGCAAACCTCTAAACAGGAGCTGGCGCGTTTCTTGTACCGGTCTTCCGGAAAAGACTCTTGATGGCGAAATTACAGAACGTGACCCGGGCCCATCTCGGCCTGTTGCTGGCCAATCTGGTGTGGGCGGTCAACTATCCTTTTTACAAGGTACTGATGCCCCATTACATCACGCCTGTCGCGCTGGCGACGTTTGCCGTTACAGTAGCGGGACTGCTCGGTTTGGTCTCGCTTTTTTGGGGCGGCATCGAAAAAATCGACCGGAACGACATCTATAAATTCATCGGGGCGGCGCTGTTGATGGGCATCGCCAAAAAACTGCTGCTGATGATCGGTATGCAGCATACGAGTCCCATCGAAGCGTCGATCATTGCGACGCTCGGCCCGATCCTCGTGCTGGTTTTTTCTTTCTTTTTCGGGATCGACCGGTTTACGCCGATGAAGGTTTTTGGCATGGTGTTGGGAATGGGCGGTGCGCTGCTGGTCATCCTCAGCGGTGGCGGTGCCGTCACTTCGGGCGAGAAGCTGATGGGTAACCTGTTTGTCGTGGGCGCCATCGCTGCGTCGTCGTTCTCGATGGTGTGGCTCAAAGGGCTGATCATGAAATACAGGCCGATCACGGTGCTGAGGGTGTACTATCCGATGGCTGCGGTGATGTTGTTGCCGTTCGGGTTCGATTCGATGATCCATACCGATTTCGCCGCGATGCCCGCCGAAGCGCTGTGGATGTTCTTCTATGTGATCCTGATTCCCACCTTCGGCCCTAATTACCTGTTGATATTCAGCCTGCATTATGTCAAACCGACGATCAGCAGCGTCTTTTTCTACCTGCAGCCGGTGGGAGCCGCAATCCTCTCGGTGGCGTTGCATATGGATCATTTGACCTGGGAACGGGTCGTAGGGGCGCTCGTCGTCTTCGCGGGCGTTTTCTTCGTCGTACGTTCGTACAAATCCACGATCTCTTCACCCATGCACCAATTGGACGGGTAAGAGTTCCCGGCGGATCGAAGGAGTATCTCCGGTACGCCATTTGGGGCCGATGATCTCCTGACGGATCGAGGACAAGTGATTCGATACACTGCTTCCATTCGAACACGTCCGGCTATTGTTGCCGGAATTGTGTTTACTCTTGATATTCTGCCCGGAAATACCTATTTTTGCCCGTTACCGCCGGGGCGCATTCCCGGCAAACGCAACGAGAATCCGAAAATAGTTATGGGCCGTTCGAAATTCAACGAGTACAAGGGGCTGGACCTGCCCCGGATCACACAGGAGGTTTTGAAACAGTGGGACGCTGAGGATACGTTCCGCAAAAGCATATCCACGCGCGAGGGACACCCCACGTTCGTGTTTTACGAGGGGCCGCCCTCGGCCAACGGCCGTCCGGGCATCCACCACGTGATGGCCCGCACGATCAAGGATATTATCTGCCGTTACAAGACGCAGCGCGGTTTCCTTGTGCACCGCAAGGCTGGCTGGGATACCCACGGCCTGCCCGTGGAACTGGGCGTCGAGAAGAAACTCGGCATTACCAAAGAGGATATCGGGACGAAAATCTCGATCGAAGAGTACAACGATACCTGCCGCCGCGAGGTGATGACCTATACCGACCAGTGGGAGAGCCTCACGCGCGAGATGGGGTACTGGGTCAACATGCAGGATCCCTATATCACCTACGACAACAAATACATCGAGACGCTGTGGTACCTGCTGAGCGAGCTCTATAAAAAAGGACTGCTCTACAAAGGCTATACGATCCAGCCCTATTCGCCTGCGGCCGGGACGGGCCTCAGCAACCACGAGCTGAACCAGCCGGGGTGTTACCGCGATGTGAAGGATACCACTTGCACCGCACAGTTCAAAGTGATTCGCAACGATAAGAGCGAAAAGCTGTTCGACGGGGTGGAGGGCGACCTCTATTTCATGGCCTGGACGACCACACCTTGGACGCTGCCGTCGAATACCGCGCTGGCTGTCGGTCCCGGTATCCATTACGTACGGGTGCGGACCTACAATCCGTATACGGGGGAGCCCGTTACAGTGGTACTGGCCCGTGACCTGTTTCACAACTATTTTCCGAAAAAGAACGAGGAATTCGATCTGGACGGCTACAACGGCGACGGGAAGAACATTCCGTACCGGGTGACGGGCGAATTCTTCGGTAAAGAGCTGCCCGGGATCGAGTACGAGCCGCTGATTCCGTGGATCAAACCGATGGGCGATGCGTTCCGGGTGATCTCCGGTGACTATGTGACCACCGAGGACGGTACCGGGATCGTGCATATCGCGCCGACGTTCGGTGCCGACGACGACCGGGTGGCCAAGCAGCAGAATATCGCGCCGCTGGTGGTGGTGGACAAAGCGGGCAAACGCCAGCCGATGGTCGATCGCACGGGCAAGTTCTTCCTAATGGCGGATATGGACCCGGCATTCGTCGCATCGAATGTCGATGCGGAGGCGTACCGCGAGTACGAAGGCCGCTTTGTCAAGAACGCCTACGATCCGAAGCTGACCGATGCCGACGAGACGCTCGACGTCTCGATCTGCATGATGCTGAAAGCGGAAGGCAAGGTGTTCAAAATAGAGAAGCATACCCACAACTATCCGCATTGCTGGCGTACCGACAAGCCGGTGCTCTACTATCCGCTCGACTCGTGGTTCATCAAGACGACAGCCGTGAAAGAGCGCCTGATCGCACTCAACGAAACGATCAACTGGAAACCGGCTTCGACCGGTAGCGGCCGTTTCGGCAAATGGCTCGAAAACCTTGTGGACTGGAACCTGTCCCGTTCGCGCTACTGGGGTACCCCGCTGCCGATCTGGGCGACCGAAGACCATAGCGAACTGAAATGTATCGGTTCTGTCGCCGAACTGAAGGCGGAGATCGACAAGTCGGTCGCTGCTGGCTTTATGGCCGAAAATCCGTTCACGGCCTTTACCGAAGGAGATTTTTCGAAGGAGAATTACAATAAGTTCGACCTGCACCGTCCCTATGTGGACAACATCGTGCTCGTCTCGTCGAAAGGCGAACGCATGGTGCGCGAGAGCGACCTGATCGACGTTTGGTTCGATTCGGGGGCGATGCCTTATGCCCAGGTGCACTATCCGTTCGAACTCAGCGGGGAGAAGTTCCGGAAGGTTTATCCGGCGGATTTCATCGCCGAGGGCGTCGACCAGACGCGCGGCTGGTTCTTCACGCTGCATGCGCTGGCGACGATGCTCTTCGACAGCGTGGCGTTCAAGAATATCATTTCGAACGGTTTGGTGCTCGACAAGAACGGCAATAAGATGAGCAAGCGTTTGGGCAATGCGGTCGACCCGTTCGAGGTGCTTGAAAAATACGGTACCGATGCGGTGCGCTGGTACATGATCTCGAACTCGCAGCCGTGGGACAACCTCAAGTTCGACGTGGACGGCGTGGACGAAGTGCGGCGCAAGTTCTTCGGAACGCTGTACAACACCTACAGCTTCTTCGCGCTGTACGCCAATGTCGACGGCTTTACGGGCCGCGAGGCGGAAATTCCCGTGGCGGAACGCCCGGAGATCGACCGTTGGATCATCTCGCTGCTCAATACGCTGGTCAAAGAGGTAACCGAGTCGCTCGAAAATTACGATCCGACCCCGGCCGCCCGTGCGATCCAGGATTTCGTGAATGAAAACCTGTCGAACTGGTATGTGCGCCTGAACCGCAAACGCTTTTGGGGCGGCGGCATGACTCCCGACAAACTGGCGGCCTACCAAACCCTGTACACCTGTCTGGAGACCGTTTCGCAGTTGGCCGCACCGTTCGCACCGTTCATTACCGACAGGATCTTCACCGACCTGAATGCGGTGAGCGGACGCCATGGCGACACCTCTGTGCACCTGGCCGATTTTCCGGCTTTCCGGGCCGAATTGGTGGACGCTCGTTTGGAACAGATGATGGCTTTGGCACAAAAAGTGTCGTCGATGGTGCTGGCCTTGAGACGTAAGGTCAATATCAAGGTGCGCCAGCCGTTGACGAAGATCGTGATCCCGGTGCTTGCCCCGGCTATTAAAGCCGAAATCGAAGCGGTTCGGGGATTGATCCTCGGCGAGGTAAACGTCAAGGAGCTGGAATTTATCGAGGATACCACCGGCGTAATTACCAAGCGGATCAAGCCGAACTTCAAGACGCTCGGGCCGCGCTACGGCAAGCAGATGAAGCAGATATCGGCACTGGTGGCCGCTTTTTCGCAGGGGGACATCGCGCAGATCGAGCGGGAGGACCGCTGGACGGCCGAAATCGACGGCGTGCGGATCGAAGCTACTGCAGCCGATTTCGATATCGTGTCGGAAGACATGCCGGGGTGGCTGGTCGCTACGGAGGGCAAGCTGACCGTCGCGCTCGACATTACCGTGACGGAGGAGCTGCGTCGCGAAGGTATCGCCCGGGAGCTGGTCAACCGGATCCAGAATCTCCGTAAGGAGAGCGGTTTCGAAGTGACCGACCGTATCCGCGTGGTGATCGAGCGGCATGAAGCGCTGACAGGAGCCGTCGAGTCGTTCGGCGATTACATCGCTGCACAGACGCTGGCCCTGAGCGTCGCACTGGCGGATTCCCTCGATGAGGCGGGAAGCGTCCCGGTAGAGCTGGATGAACTGACCGTGAGAATGAAAGTGGAGCGCGTCTGACACCCGGGTGAATTTCATCCGGACCGGGCGCGAAAATGTTGGTATATTCCGAAATTAATTTTATCTTTATAAAAAGATCGTCGCAGGATGGTCTGGAATATTTAAATTTTTGAGCCATGTCAGAGCATGAAAAGACTCGGTACTCAGATGAGGAGCTACTCGAATTCAAGAAGATAATACTGGATAAGCTGGAGAAGGCCAAGGCCGATTACGACCTGTTGCGTTCTACGATCACCCACACTTCGAGCAACGACATCGAAGATACCTCTCCGACGTTCAAAGTGCTGGAAGAGGGTGCTGCGACGCTTTCCAAAGAGGAGTCGGGCCGGTTGGCCCAGCGGCAGCTGAAGTTCATCCAGCACCTCGAGGCGGCATTGGTGCGCATCGAGAACAAGTCTTACGGTATTTGCCGCGAGACGGGTAAGTTGATCCCCAAAGAGCGGCTGCGGATCGTACCGCACGCAACGTTGTGCATCGAAGCCAAAGGCGAGCGCCGTTAGCCGGTGCTACGGTGTCTCCGGACATACGCCCGGTCCGGTGAGGAGCCGAAGGACGGGCGCCGGGGAAACGAGGTGGGCGATGCCGGAGTAAAACGGTAAAGAGGGTGGTATGCCCTCTTTTTTCGTGCCTGCGGCACGGTAACATTCATAAAGAGAAGAAAACGGACAGTGGCGACAATTACTATGTATACCGACGGTTCGGCGCTGGGGAATCCCGGCCCGGGCGGTTACGGCGTCGTATTGATGAGCGGCCCTTACCGCAAGGAACTCAGCTGCGGCTATGCGCATACGACCAACAACCGGATGGAGCTGATGGCGGTCATCGCCGGGCTCGAAGCGCTCAAAAACGACGGCTGCGACGTAACGGTTTATTCGGACTCGAAATATGTGGTCGATGCCGTTGCGAAGGGATGGGTCTTCGGCTGGGAGCGCAAAGGATTCAAAGACAAGAAAAATCCCGACTTGTGGCGGAGGTTTCTCGCCCTGTACCGGCGGCATAACGTGCGTTTCGTCTGGGTTAAGGGGCACGCCGAAATTCCTGAAAACGAGCGATGCGATCGGCTGGCCGTGGCTGCTTCGTCGTCGGGCGACCTGATCGAAGATACGGGGTACCGGGCCGGTGAGGCCGGCAGCCTGCTTTGAGCGGGCGCTACCTTTTTTCTTCTGGCATCCGGAGCGTTCTCCCCCTTTGGTTCTGTCAGGGAAACGCTTTTCTTTTTGTGTCCGGGTCCTTGCCTGCGGTAGTGTGCCCTCCTTTGTCCGGAGATGCTTGGGAGGCCTGTGTCATTTCAGGACACCCGGCTCGTCGGGATGTTGCAGGGCCGTGTGTGCGATACGTTGGCCCAATGCGGCTTCCCGGGGCGATACGCTTTCGGGATGGAACGGATTGCCTTCGACCGGCCCGAAAAAAGTTTCATACCAGGTGCAGGCTGCGATGTAGCGGCCCAGTCCGTAATCGAGGTGGAATCCGTCCCGGGTCATCCGATCTCCCATCAGGTTGCGCCCGGTCTGGATTGCCGTGCCGGACGGTATCACGATCGGAATGTGCTCTTTGCGGGCGACCCGGTTGACCGTTTTGACGATTTCCCGATACATTCGGGATTGGTTGTTGTCGTAATTCGCAAATCCCGAATGGTTGGAATCGCAGGCATAAGCCCAGACCTGATGGATGGCGAAGCGCACCCCGGGATTGGTTGCGTGTGTGCGTAGGTATTGTAGCAGGGAGGGCATGAAGGGGTAGTAGGTGTCGTATAGGCCGGAATTCTGGCTGACCTGCTGGACCGTAATGTAGTCCCACGGTTCGTCCTGCAATGCCGACAGGAGGGAGGTTTTGGGGGTGTTGGACTGCACGCCTTCGCAGTTCTTGCGGTAATCGTATGCGGGAAGTCCCTTGCTGACGTTCTCCCAGTGGCGCTCCAGCGAGCAGCCCCCGATGTAGAGGTTCCCGACGATCAGCCGGATGCCGGCGGCTTTGGCCAGTTCGTCCAGGTATTCCACCCCGTCGTCGGAGAAGCTGTTGCCGACGGCGAGAATGCGGACGACCTCGCGCGGTTGCTGTTGGGCAGTCAGGGTAGGCGGGCAGCAGACGATCAGGTAGCAGATCAGGCTGCACAATAACGAAAATCTGTTTAAACGATTGGGCTTCATGAATGTAAAAGTTTTGTCGTCGGGGTTGGTTACCGGTTGCCGGCTTGTTCGGTCAAGGCCTTACGGAAGTCCTTAATGCGGTGGAAGGTCATGTAATTCGCGTCGTGGCAGTTGTGCGCACCGGTTCCGTTATCGTCATAAGCCGTACGGGACAGCAATACGATATCGTTTCCGTCGAACAGCCAGTCTGCATATTGGAAACCGTGCTTGGCAATGTCGGGATGGTGCAGCACGGTGCGGTGCACGGTCCATTCCTGCAGGTTCGGCGAACTGGATAGCGCCAGGGTATTTCTGACCCATGCGGGATTTTGTTTGCCGGCCCACTCCTGTGTGACATAGTTGACCAACGACCAGTAGCGGCCGGAGAGAGAGTCGTACCGCACTGTAAACTTTTTGGCTCCTCCCGGCATCCGGACGAAATCTTTTTCAGGGTCGAACGGGTCGAATGATACCGAATCGCGCAACCGGATCAGGGCGGCGTATTCGGGTCCCGGAGCATAATCTACGCGCAGCAGGTCGGCGACATTCCCGTCGGGTGTGACGACAGCATTTCCCTCGAGCCATGCACCGAATTTCCCGTCCAGATAGGTCGAATCGTACGGCAAACTGTCTGTGACACTCCAACTGGCGGCTTGTAACAAGTCTGCACTGTCCGGTGCCGAGATTATCATCGCGCTGTAACGCTTTCCCCAAATATCCGTGTTGGAACGTGCGCACTCTACGGCCCGCCATATTCGTCCCCGGTAGGATATTACCGGCATGGGAGCGGTGTGATATTCACCCATCCGTAACAGGCCCGTGATGCTGTCGATCGGGGAGCTCCATGTATTACCCCGGTCCTCGGAGCGCCGGATGATGAGGTTGCCGTGCTCTTTGTCCGTTCCCATCAGGAAGAGTATTCCCCTGTGCACGAAAAGATTCGACCAGAACTGTCCGTCGAGGCGTGTGACCGGGCGCCAGTGTTCGCCCCGGTCTTCGGAGCGGTAGATCCGGGTGACGGCTGCTGTCGTGGACGAGGAACCGGGGCCGAATTCATCGTGCGAAGCGATGTAGGTGCCGTCCGGCAGGATACAAAGGCTGGGGGAGCCGACGTAGATACTGTCCTGTTGATTGTAGTGGCAGATTACGGTGCCCGGCGGCCTGTCGCTGCCGCATCCTACGGCGGTAGCAAGAATAAGCAGAAAACCGATGAGCATGACTCCGGTACCCGGACAAAATGTGGAATTTTTACGGTTGGAAAGAAACACGGTCTGAAATTTTATTTGTATTCAAAATTAATGAATTTTTCGTTTCCAAGCGTGCCGTATGTGTGCATGAGAGACGAAATGAATCTTTTACTTTGTGTAAAACGTTTGATTTTTTTGGGATAAAGAAAAAACTGATTATCTTTGCACCACGAAAAACGGAGATTCGTTAGCTCAGCTGGTAGAGCACAACACTTTTAATGTTGGGGTCCTGGGTTCGAGCCCCAGACGGATCACTTTCAAGCTCCTGAGGGAGCACAGAATTCAAATGAAGCCTCTGGAAAGAGGCTTCATTTATTGTGTAGATTGGGGTTATTGTACTGAAAATCATTTGAACTGTGTAGCCAATACTTCCTTTTTGGTTGCATTCATTCGGGTCCACCACTCCCTGAGAGCAGCGTCATCGCCAGCCTGTCCGTATGCCGGGAACATCAGGCAGAACAGAATGGAACAAACAAGGCCGAATCATTCCCTTTGATGATTCGGCCGATAGAAAACCGGAATATTTCCGGCTGTTCAGTGCTATAAATTATTTTACCCCGAGGAATTTGAACGGCTGTGCTTCCGTGAACCGGTCGGTGGCGTTCCCGGCGTAGGTCGTTCCTCCGACGAGGTCCAGCATTTGGGTCGGAGCTCCTTCCGAAAAGTCGACCTCTTTAAAATCGACCCAGAATACATTGGGGTAAAGAGTGGATTCAAAGAAGTAAATCAGGTTTTTCTGGTCGGAGACCGTCCTCCAGCGGGTCGATGAAATGTTCGGCTCGTCAGGCGTGCTGATACCATAGGGGACGGAAGTGTTACGGATAACGCTGAATACGCTTGCGGTGGCGATTCGCTGGTCGTCGGTTTTCGGAACGGCGTTCACGTAAAACGAGGCCCGGACGAACCTGTCTGCGGCCCGGTTGGTACCCGGCAGGAAGGTGGTGCCCCCGATGTTTTTCCAATATTCGTTCAGCGCGAGTTGCTGGTCGAATACCGGTGAATTGGTCATAACCTGGTAGCTGCGGTCGTGGTGAACGGTCAGTTTGCCGCCGAGGTATTCGAATATGGCGCTGTCGCCGGTAGCATCCGAGATGGCCAGGTGCAGCGTCGCAAACCGCGATCCGTCGGGCATCAGGCTCGAGACCACTTCGAATTTCTCCTGGGAGAGGTCGTCGACTGCTTCGGAGACCGTCGCATAATTGTCGAGGACATATTGCACCCACGCCGCGATGGTCAGTCCCGGTTTGGTGCCGCTCCATTTCGGATAGGAGGATTCGGCCAGCCAAAGCAGGTTGGCGACCAATCCCCGTTCATTCATGCCGTCCGTGCTGCATATGTCGTAGGCCGAAGCGATCACGCTGCCGTATTTCGACTTCCACAGTACCGGATTATTGCCGGCTTCACCGCTACGGTCCATGCCGCGCGGGAAAATCCACAAATTGCTCCGGCACTCCTCTTTCCAGTCCATCGACCTTCCGGTGAGGATCGTTGCGTTAGTTCCTTGATAAACGACTCTGGTACACATAAAATGCAAGGTGTGAGTGAAATACTATTATGATTGAGACACTATTTTGTATTCATCCGGTAGCTCAGTGCGCCGGACGGACAGCAGTTGATCTGCGCGATTAGCCGGTCTGTCGGAGCGTTTTCGATCCTGAGCCAGGGGCGTTCTTTGGGACGGTATACCTGAGGCAGCATTTTGACGCAGATCCCCGCATGCTGGCAGACCTCGGGCTGCCAGATGATGGTCAGTTCGTCGTTTGAATATTCGATTTTCTTTCCCATGAGGATGTCTTGTTTAAAGCCGTTGCGGGTCGCCGATATTGATGCCTTGCATCACAATACGTTTCCAGTCCGGATGTTTTTGGATATAACCGGCCACGAAAGGACATAGCGGGACAAGCCGGAGTCCCTGCCGCTCGATATCTTTCAAAGCCTGTTCGACGAGCTGGCTGCCGATGCCCTTGCCTTCGAGTGCGGACGGCACCTCGGTATGCGTCAGGTATATTTCCCCGTTTTTGTTCTTGATGTATTCGATTTTCGGGGTCAGGTCGCCGACATGCAGTTCATACTGCTTTTTTTCGGTGTTATCGGTGAATGGGTATGTTTCCATAATCCGGGTGTTAAGGCTTGGTTTGCCAATATTCAAGCAATATGCTTGCCAACCCGGACGAACGGAGGATTATTTGTAGTCGAGGCCCGATTTGCGGGCTTGTGAGAGCTGGAATTGGCGGCGGATGCGGTAGAGCGTTCCGTCTTTGAGCAGCCGGGCTCCGGTTTGCCGGAAACGGAACGATACGCCGCGTTCGACACATTGCCTGCGCAGATCGAGCACCCATTCGAAAGAACAGGTACGCGCTTCGAGGCCCGATTCGCCTCCGGCGACCAGTTGTTCGAACCACGGGCCGGGCCACGGCGAAAGGTCGATCGGTCCGAGCAGCGGTTCGCAGATGATTATTTTGTGTCTGATCGGTGCATCCCGGTAGATCGGCAGCCGGTAGTCGGCCCGCTCCTGGTTTTCGACCGTGCAGCAGATCGTGACGTGAGGGTATCCCGCTTCCCAGTCCGGCGGCAGGTTCGCTTCGAGCCGGTCGATCCGTTTGGTAATCATGAAGAAATGAAGGTCGCTGCGTTCCCGGATCATCTCCCACGCTTCGGGCCGCCAAGGATCGGCCTCCTCGACAAAAAAGTCGGAACTGAAACAGGTGAAAACCGTGTTGCCGGCCGGAATTTTATAGGTGCCGGTACGTGTGCGCCGCACCGGAAAACCGAAATTGCGCGTTTTGGTGACGACGGAGCTGTCCCGGCCGTGCTTTTCGTCGATCCGGTACACATAACAATGCCGGCACCCGGCGCTCAGTTTGTGGCAGCCGTGCCAGGGATTCCACAGGGGCATAATCGCAGGTTTTGAACAAAGATACGATTTCCTTCGTTCCGATATGCGGCTTCTCGGTTTGCGGTCTTCCTGTTTGCTGTTTTTCGATTTTCAGTTTTCCGAGGTTTTGTCTCAAAACTTCTTTACATCGCTTTTTTGATGCCGAGGCGAATCAGCCATCCGTTTACCGGGTAGGCGAGCAGGAAACCGGCGCACATGGCGAGCTGCATCATGAACCAAAAGGTCCATGAGCTTTTGGACAGAGGCGTTGCGGCAAAGAAAACGAAATAGACGAGTGCCATCCAGCCGTACATACCCGCCTGCCATGCGGTGAGCGAGAGAAAATCCGCCTTGACGGCCCGGTTCAGTGCGCGCCCGGCCGAGAGACTGCTCATGCTGCGGATGGCCAGGTATTGAAACCAAAAACCGAACACCAGTGCGAGCAGGTAGTTGAATATCCAGCTGCCGGCGATCAGGCTGCCGCCGACGGATATGGGCACAACGGCCGTAAACCACTCTCCGGTCAGGTCGGCCAGCGTGCATCCCGCTCCGCAGTGCAGTGTCGAGAGGGCGATTGCCTGCCACCGGGGACGCTCCATGGCCATGGGTTTGCCGGGCGCAACAGGGGTCGAGCCGTTTGCGTTTCGGTTTTCAGCCGGATCGTCCTGCCGCCCGAAGAGGATATAAGCCCCCAGACCCAGCAGTCCGGCCCACAAACCGGTCAATACCCACACGGCATTCATCACTTTCATCCGTTGCGGATGCTTCGAAAGGTCAATCGCGATAAAGATCGCTGAAAGCAGCCCGGCCAATACGGCGGTCGCTGCGAGGAGGGGAAAATAACTCATCGTCTTTCGGTTTCGGTATTTGTGTTGTGTTGAAACAAACTTTATACCGTATCGGGTTGTGTGCCGGGCAAACAATAGGAATGAACAACTGTTGTTTTGTGAAATGCAGTGTTTTTTAGCGGTTAAATGGTTGACAGGCATCCGGGCAGGTATCGGAACGGATAATCGGAGCAGGCATCCGAGGGTAGGTATCCGGCAGGTATCGAGTGGATAGAGCGCATATGAAAAATGAAGCCTCAGCACGAGGCTTCATTTCTTAATATTGTGCCGTTTTTGGGCGGGTCTTCCGCTAATGGCTCCGGTTGGCAGACTTTGTATCTCCTGTTTTACCAGGCGGTCAGCCACCCCTGCGAAAACGAGGCGTTATCCCATTTCGCCGCACGGGCTTTGTCTTTCAGTCCGGTTTGTTGTCCGGGGGCCTCTCCGGCTCCGATCCGGAGGGTGACTGTTTCGGGCCGCTCCCGGACCCGGTCGGTCAGCGTGACCACATAGACGTGGTCTGTTCCCTGCTGTTTGCATACGAAAACATCCGAGTTCGTCGAAACGGCCTGCGAAAGCGGCTCTTCCGAATAGATGAAGAGTTTGCCGTTGCGTGCGCCGGCGTCGGGATCGAGGGTAATCTGCAGTTTGTCCTGCTGCCGTTCTAACGAGAGCACCTCGGTGGCGCCCATACTGATGTGCAGATTGGATCCGATCAGGCTGGGACCCTCTGAAAGTGCGGTCAGGCGCAGCAATTTGTGTTCGTAGGGAGCCACCTGCGGCACGTGGAAATCGTTGCCGTGGATACCCAGGTAAGCCTCGTCCCACAGCGACCAGACGTGGAACCGCTTTCCGATCTTCTCCAGCGGAACATGGGTCATGGTCAGGTCGGCGGCCTGTTTGTGTTCCGGGTTCCACAGCAGCAGGTTGACCGAATTTCCGTACGAACGTTCGACTACGCAGCCGAATTCGCGTCCGTAGGGGTCGAATCCCCCGCTGAATGATACCCCCTTTTCCCGTGCGGACGGGTTGAGTATTTCGAATAGGCGGATATTCTGCGGCTGGTCGAACTCCGGCAGGTAGAGCAGGTCGGAGGTCAGCACCGCACCGCCCAGCGTTCCGATGAAACTGTGGAAGGTGAGCAGCTGTGCCGGTTTGGTTTTGTGCGTATAAGCCAGGTAGGTGACGTCCGGATCGCTGTTGCCGAGGATGCCGTTTTCATAGCAGCTGCTCGCCATTGACAGGATCGGGAAATAGGGACTCCATAAGTTGCCCGGCAGCCCGTCGCTTGCCAGCGGGCGGCAGAAGCCCTCTTCCGCACAGCAGTCGGTTCCGATGCGGTTGGCGTCGGCATACGGGACGATCGTGCGCTGCTGGTAGCAGCATGCCATCAGGTAGCTCTCCTCGCCGATCGCTTCGCGGTACAGCCGGAAAAGCGCCCGCTGCGCCTGCAGGCGTGTCACTTTCGGGTTGTAAAAACTGCGGCTGTCGTTGGGGATGTATGAGAAGTCAAGTTTGAAATAGCGGTAGCCTTGGTCGTAGAGTGTTTGCAGCACCTTGCGCATATGGGCCCGTGCCTCGGGTTGGGTGGGGTCGAGCCGGGTCATCGACGGTTCGCCGGTGCCGTAATTGATATACCACTCGGCCGGGAAGACCCGGCGCGGGGATCCTGCCTCGAACGGCATTACTTCGGGATTGACGGGGCAGAGCCAAACGCCCGGCACCATACCCGCTTTCCGGATACAGCGCGCAATGCTGTCCATACCCATGGAGAATTTACCGTTTTCCCGCCAGTCGTAGCGCGAACGGTGCCACCCTTCATCGATCTGTACCACTTCCATCGGAATCCGGTCGCGGTTTTTTCCCACATAGTCGGCCAGCGAACACACCTCTTCGGCCGTTACGTCCGTTTTACTCCGGTACCAGCTGCACCAGCCGAAAACAGGCTTTTTCGTATTCCGGACCCCGGCGACGTCGGCTATCCAGCGGCTACGGGCCTGCATAGCCGCGCCCCACGGCCGTATTGCCACGAGTACTTCGTCGGAAGGCCGCGTTTCACCCGATTCCACGAGGACTCCGGTCATGTCGCACCGGATGTCGAGCCGCATCTGCGTACCCTCCACCCGGATATCGAAGTTGATGTCCGCGACGGTATCGACGGCGGCGAACGTTACCCCCCTGCCCGAACGGTGGTAAAGGCTCATATTGTCGCCGAATCCTCGCCATGCCGGGTCGTTGATTTTGGTTTCGTCTCCGCCGGAGATGAGGTAGTTGCGGCAGAAAGCGCCTTCCTGCAACAATTCCCTTTCGGTGGGCAGGCGCCGGTCGAGTGTGCCCCAGCGGCGCGCTTCGGGGTCGGTCGAGGAGAGCATCCAATCCGAAGGTTCTCCGGTAACCGTCATCCCGTTTTCCGGGGTTTTCAGCAACCAGAAACGTTCCAGACGGATCGGGTTCAGCGAACCGTTGGTCAGGGCGGCCGATAAGGTGAAAGCATCGTTGCCGATCCGGGTAATCCTGTATTCAAGGCGGTATCCCTGCACCGTCGTCCAGCTGTATGTCCGTTGCACGGCCGGTCCGAGCGGGGTGGGGCGTTCCGTCACTTCGACCTGCGGCTCTCCCTGCGGTGTGATTTCGCGTTCGGTACCCTCCTCGAGGATGATTGCCGAAACTGTGCCGCCGCAGAAGGTGATCGGATCGTATCCGGCGGAGAAAAGGTTGTGTTCCCAGACGGGTTCATTCCCGTGTTGGTTGTGAGGACCGGGCGGATTACTGCCCGATACGGGTGCGGCGTAGGTTGCCAAACAGCATGTCAGTACGCACACGCAGAGTCTCAAACGTTTCATAGCGGATGGGTTCTTGGGTAAGTAGTAATTCTAAAGATAACGAATTGTTTGCAGATATGCAACCCACCCAATATACAAGCCCCCGTATCCTAAGGTACGGGGGCTTGCGGCATAGTCGTCTGTCGAACGGGATTATTTCAGGCCGCTCATCGCTCGGTTAGCGATTTCGTTGGTCGGATCGATCGCGAGAATCTTCTCCCAGTAAATCTTCGAGTTTTCGATGTCTTCCTTGACATAATAATAGTAACCCAGGTAGCTGTAGCACTCGATATAGATGCGGGGATCGCCGTCGCCTTTGGCGTCCAGTACTTCGATCGTCTTTTCGTAGAACGGTTTGGCGAGCCCCTTGTCTGTTTCGGGGTCGAGCGCGGAGTTCACGCGTGCGCGCCAAAAGTGGCCCAGGTAACTGTCGGGCACCTTCTCGGCCACGAAGCTGAACATACTGTCCGCTTTGGCAAAGTAAGCCGCTTTCTTGGCTTGGTAATCGGCAGCGGTGGTGTCCATTTCACTGCCGGCATAGTAGGCGGCTTTGCCGAGGTTGAAATAATCGGCAACCTGTACCTGATCTTCGGGAGCTTTCTGGATGTAAAGGCTGAAATTGGCGATGGCATTGTCATAGTCGTTCATACCCTCGTATGCAGAACCGATCTCCTGGTAGAGCTCTATTTTGCCCGGATCCAGTTCGAGTGCCTTCTGCAACTGGGCGATACCCTGCTGGAACTGTTTGTCCTGAATCAGCAGGCGACCGTAGTACAGGTAGTCCTGGCCGATGAAATCGGCCGCTTCGTAACCGGCATTGAAGAACTTGTCGGCTTCGCTGCGTGCAGCCTCTTTGTTACCCAGCTCGAAATCGTTGTAGAACATCAGACGGTTCAGGACCAGATCTCTCGGGGTTTTCGGCAGGGCCTGCTCCACGATCTCTTTCGATTTGGCGTAGTCGCCCTTGAAGAAGAGGATCGTTGCGTAACGGGCGTAGTCGCTGGTCGAAACGTGGGCATCGTTGATGTATTCCGCATACGCTTCAGCGGCTTTGAGCAGTTTGCCGTCCTTGTAATAGATTTCGGCCAGCTCGCGGTGTGCGACTGCCGACGAGGGGTCGTGAGCCAGCAGGCGGTTCAGCACTTCCGCAGCGACTTCCGAGTTGATCGGGGCGTAAATGCGCGCATATTTCACGTAAGCCTCTTTGCAGTTCGGGTCGAAGGTGATGGCCTGCTCGTAGTTGGCGGCGGCGCCGTTGTAGTCTTTGTTGGCAGCCTGCATGTCGGCTTCCAGTACGTAGATGCTGGCTAACTTCTTGTCCATCGCCTTGGCTTTGTTGAGGAACTCTTCGGCTTTGATGGGGCGGTCTTTGTAAGCGGCAGCGGCAGCCACGTACAGGCTGGGCAGGTCGGGATTCTTCCGGTTGAGTTTATTGCTCAGCAGGGCCTCGAATTGCTGGTCGGCTGCCGTGGGGTTCTTCAGTTTCAGCAGTGAAAGTTCGCCGATCGAGTTCATCAGGTTGGCCGGATCAGCGGCTTTGCCGACGCCGTAGTAATAGGCTGCGGAGTCGAGTTGGTTGGCATCCTTATAGATTTCGCCGAGGTAATAGGCGGCTTCGGCTTTGTCTCCGGCACCGGTGGCGAGATTTTGCAGCAACATGGCTTTTGCCGGTTCGATACGGCCCGTTTTGTAGAATTCGATCGCTTTACCGTTGTCTGCGAGCAGGGCGGTGGCGGTTCCTGCGAAGAACAGGGTGGTGGTCAGTAATGTTTTCCGGATGTTCATAACAGAATGATTGATTATTTGAGTTTTAGATGTTTTAGAGATTTTCACGGACGTTCACCAGCCGGATCGACTGGGTGGCGGGAACGATGCCTGATTTTAAGATGATACGCTGTCCGCGGTCCGAGCTTATGAAAGTGGTGAAGCCGGAGGCCAGTCCGCTTTTGGGATCTGTCAGCAGGATGTATACATCGCGCGTAAGCGGATAGCGCCCCAATGCCAGATAAGCCTGGAACGGTTTGCAACTGTTGGCGACCATCGCCGGATCTTCGCGGCTGAGACGCATGACGTTGATTCGGTCCGAGAACGACAGGTTCGTCGAGTCGCCCTTGTTGCCGATCCAACTGACGCCGATCACTCCCAGTGCATTCGGGGTTTTGGCGACATAGTCGATTACCTGCGGGTTGTTGCCCTGGGCGCTGAGACCTTCGTAGAGGGGCGCGCCGCCGCAGAGCGAATCGATCGCGTAGCGGACCGTACTGGAGTTGGCATTGTCGAATACCACCTGAATGTCGCCCAGTTTGCTTTGCGGGTCAAGTTCCTTCCATTTGGTAATCTTGCCGGTAAGGATTTTTGTCAGATTCGGCAGCGAAAGCATTGAATCCGTATTCTGTTTGTTCGTGATCAGCGCGATACCGTCCGTCGCGATCTTGATCTCTTTGGGAAAAAGTTTTTTCTCATTGAGCGTGTTGATCTCGGGCTGGGTCAGTTTGCGGGTGCTGACGGCCAGTCGCACGCTGTCTTTGATCAGCAGGTTGATCGCTTCGACCTCGCTGGTATATTCGGGAATGATCCCGGCGGCGGGGTAGAGCCCTTCGAAAACGTCGATCTCCTGCTGGATGAGCGGACGAAAACTTTCGTCAGCACTGATTTTGATGACACCGCTCGATACGGTATCGGTAGGCTGTTTGCTGCGGTTGCGGCACGATGAAACCGCCACAGCGACACACAGCATCAAAACGATTGCGGCATTCCTTGACATGGCATTGCTGTTTTATTCGTTATCCCGGTCAGTGGCTTTTACCTGCCGGTAAAGCCTGTAGACTCCGTAAAGCAGGAATACGCCTCCCATGACGTAACGTACCGTGGGTGACATTCTCTCGGCGAGCACCCTGGAAAAAAGGAACATATAGGCCATTCCCAGATAAAATACGAGCATGAATATCCCGAAGATGTACATCATCAAAGCTCCCCGTGAGCGGGCTGTCCTGTTGTTTCCGTTTTCCATACTTTGTGCCTCTGTTTGCAAAGTTAAAAAAATACCGGGAATCCTTTGTGTGGAAAGCCACAAAAAAGGATGCCCGGTATAATAAATAAGCGTTGTTTCTTATTGCAGGATCTTAAACGTTACCGGAACGCGGTAGTATACGGGGACCGATACGCCGTTGTGCTTGCCGGGAATCCATTTGGGCATGGATTCCACCACGCGTACGGCTTCGCGGTCGCAAAGGCGGTCGAGACCGGCCAGGACCTGCACGTCGCTGACTGAACCGTCCTTACCTACTACGAACTGAACGATAACACGGCCCTGAATATTGTTTTCAAGGGCGGCCTGCGGATATTGCATGTTGTCGCGCAGGTATTTCATCAATTCCTTGTCTCCGCCGGGGAACTGCGGCATCTGTTCTACCGAGTGGTAAATCTCCTGTTTTACTTCTTTTACAGGTTCCTTAACCACCTCGCGGATGTCTGCGATGTCCTTACCGTGGATATCGTCGGTACCTTTGATATCGGCGATGGAGATTGCGGTTTTGTTGAGGTTCAGGTCTTCCTGGGTCTTCATTTCATCCTCTTCGCGTACCTCTTCGTCCTTCTTGATCACCGGCGGGGTGAACTTGATGGAGCTTTTGAGGGGAGGAGGAGGAGGAAGATCCGGTTTCTTGATCTCTTCGGTCTTTTCTTCCGGAGCTTCGAGGTTGGTCAATTCGGTAACTTCGGTCATGACTTCCTTTTCTTGCTTCGGAACGACGATCTTGAGCAAAGCGGGAAGCGAGAATGCGATCAGAACGAAAATCATTACGATAATCGTAGCCTTGTTGTGCCGTGACGGAGACGTTTGACGCATCTCGTAAGCACCGTAGGCTTTGTTTTTGCCTTCAAAAACCAACTCGCACCATTCCCTCGAAGTTAAATCTATTTTAGCCATTTCTTTCGGTTTAAATGTGTGTCGTTAGTTGGTTATTTGGATCGGTCAATGTTCTTGGTCAGCTCGCCTTTGCTTGCCAGGTTGTCCAACAGGAACGTGTCGCCTTCGGTCATATCGACGATCGCATACTTGCTGATGTTGCAAATCTGCATTTCGTCGAGTACGTCGATCAGGTTCTTGTAACTGGCGTCGTCCGAGGCCTTGATCATCACGATCGGAGAGGTTTTCTCGTTCTTGCGCAGTTCTTTGACTTTTTCGTCGTACTGCTCTTCGGTCAACTTGTGTTCTGCCTTATCCTTTTTCAACTGGTTCATCTCGGTGACCACCTCGCGGTTGCGGTTGAGCAGCAGTTCACGCAGCCCGTCCGCCTCGTATGAGGTCTCCTTGAGGGAGTTGTAGTCCTCGTAGTTCGGTTCGCCAGTATAATAGAACAATTGGTTATCTCCGCCCAGGATGACGGTGATTGCACGCGAAGCCTGTACTTTGTTCTGCTCCTCTTCGGTGACTTTGTCGTTGGAGGGCATACTGATTTCCATGGTCTGCGGCTTGCTGAGGGAGGTACACAACATGAAGAAAGTGATCAGCAGCATGTTCATATCCACCATCGGGGTAAAGTCCACGCGGATGGTCATTTTCTTCTGTTTGCCTTTCTCCTTCCCTCCGTTATCTTTTGCTTGTACTTCAGCCATAGCTTTTCTTACTTTTAATCGATTAACGTTTACATGTCTTCCGACACGACTTTCAGGGAAGTGATCAGGTTATAACGGTTCTCCCGGATATCCTGCAGAGACTTCATGATGTTTTTGATCTGAGCGTAAGGAGTGGTCTGGTCGGCCTTGATGGCGATCCGCAGGTCGCGGTTTTGTTCGCGGGCCACCTTCACCCATTCCTTAAACTGGTTGTCCGTGCTGTCCGTGGGAATACCCAGCGAGGGCAGGACAGCATCCTGCTTATCGGAAGGCAACGCCAAAAAGTCCTTCATCTTTTTGATGGGCACACCAAAAGAGTTGGCCAGTTTGAATTTGCCGACTTCCGCTGCCGTGAAGGATACGCCGTACTGTTCACCCATCTTCTCCAGCACTGCCGCACGATCCTCCTGTCTGTCGAGGCTCATGAAGACCTTGCCTTTGGAATCGACCAGGATCTGCAGGATGTTCGTATCGGGGATCTTGATCTCCGATACCGAACCCGGCGTACTCACCTGGACCGGCTCCTTCTGGATGAAGGTCGACGTCAGCATGAAGAATGTAAGCAAAAGTACAGTCACATCGCTCATGGCGGTCATGTCGATGAACGTACTTTTTCTTTTTACTTTTACTTTAGGCATAGCTAAACGTATTGGTCGATGGGTTATTTATGTGCTACAGCGTAAGCCGAAACGATCGTGAAACCTACTTCGTCGATGCTATAAGTGAGTTTGTCGATTTTGCTGGTGTAGTAGTTGTAAGAGATAACGGCGCAGGCACCGGTTGCGATACCGAAGGCGGTATTGATAAGGGCCTCGGAGATACCGGTCGACAGGGCGATCGAGTCAGGAGCACCTGCGTTGGCCAGAGCGGCGAATGCACGGATCATACCGATAACGGTACCGAGCAGACCGACCAGGGTACCCAGCGTGGTCATCGTAGCGATAACCGGCAGGTTCTGCTCCAGGGTGGGCAGCTCCAGTGCGGTAGCCTCTTCGAGACGTTTCTGGATCGCAGCTACGCTCTGTTCTTTGTTCAGGGTTTCGTCTTTCTCTACCTGAGAATAGGTCTCAAGAGCCGACAGAACTACGTTGGCAACCGAACCGCGCTGTTTTGCGCAGAGTGCACGGGCGCCTTCCAGGTCGTTTTTCTCGAGGCAGTCTTTCACGTTGCGGACGAACTTGGTCAGGTTACCGCTACCGTTGGCTTTGCGGATGGCGAACCAGCGCTCAACGCTCAATACGAGTACGGTGAGGAACAGGGTCTGCAGAACCGGTACGATGACACCTCCTTTATAGATAGTACCCAGCATGTTGCCCGGCAGCGGATGGTTGTTGGGGTCGTTGTTCATGAAGTTTGCGGGGTTACCGAAAACGAAGTTGAACAGGCACACTGCGATGATGAAGCAGATCAGCAGAACGATACCGGCAGAACGTACGCCGCCAACAGAATTCTTTGCAGGTTTTGAAGATGTTGTTTTCATGTTTTAAGTATTGTTTTGGTTTGGTTTGGTTGTTTGGTTTTTTGTTTGTTGAATTCGGAAGTTCAGGTTCATCTGTTTTCCCCGAGGCCGGGCGGGCGGTTTTATGTTAAAAAAACATACAATCTGTTCGCTCTTCTAGTGAAAATCGCACAATATGCCCCGGGTTTAACTTTAACCGAGCCAAAAGTAATTCTTTTTTTTGAAAAAACACAATCCACGGGTTGTTTGGACAATGTTTTTTTAATTTAACGTTAGTCTCGGCAAGCCTGTGGCATCATAAATGATAGATGTTAACGTTTACTTATTATAGCAGATATTCTACAAAATAAAGAGTGCCTTATGAAAAAAATCGTCTTACTGCGTCACGGCGAAAGCCTGTGGAACATGGAAAACCGGTTTACCGGATGGACCGATGTCGATTTGACTGCCAAAGGCGAAGCCGAGGCTTATACGGCGGGGGAGCAGTTGCTCGCCGATGATTTCCATTTCGACAAAGCTTATACTTCTTATTTGAAACGGGCGGTACGTACATTAAATTGTGTGCTCGACCGGTTGGATCAGGAGTGGATTCCGGTGGAGAAGAGCTGGCGGTTGAACGAGAAGCACTACGGCCAGTTGCAGGGGCTGAATAAAAGCGAGACGGCCCAGAAATACGGCGAAGAGCAGGTGCTTATCTGGCGCCGCAGCTACGATATCGCGCCGGCGCCGCTGGGTGAGGACGATCCGCGCAATCCGCGCTTCGACATCCGCTATCGTGACGTACCTGCCGCCGAATTGCCGCGAACCGAATCTTTGAAAGATACGGTCAAACGGATTTTGCCCTATTGGAACGATGTGATTTTCCCTTCGCTGAAACATCACGACCAACTGCTTGTGGTGGCCCACGGCAACAGCCTGCGCGGGATTATCAAACACCTGAAGCATATTCCGGACGATGAGATCGTGAAGTTGAACCTGCCTACCGGGGTTCCCTATGTGTTCGAGTTCGACGACCGTCACCTCAGGCTGGAGAAAGATTACTTCCTTGGCGATCCCGAAGAGATCAGGCGCAAGATGAATGCAGTGGCATCGCAAGGTAAGAAAGCATAATTATACCGTATGCGGTTTATTCTGGTATTGTTATTCGTTTTGGGACCGTTGGGTCCCGTAAATGCGAAGATTATGAAACCATTGACCCCGGAAGAGCAGCGGGTAATCCTGCACAAGGGGACGGAGCCCCCTTTTTCCGGTAAATACGAAAACCACCATGAATCGGGGACGTATCATTGCCGCCGGTGCGGTGCGCCGTTGTACCGTTCGTCGGACAAGTTCGATTCCGGTTGTGGCTGGCCCAGTTTCGACGATGAGATTCCCGGCGCTGTTAAACGGGTGCCCGATGCCGACGGCCGGCGGACCGAGATCGTCTGTGCCCGTTGTGGCGGTCATCTGGGCCATGTGTTCGAGGGCGAACGGTTCACACCGAAGAATACGCGCCATTGCGTGAATTCCATTTCGCTCGACTTTGCTCCTGCGGAACAGCCTGTCGCACTGGTTTCGGAGATCGTTCCGGTCGGCGGTACGGCTGCAGTTCCAGCCGGATCCGGTGCCGCGGGAGGCGGCGTGGAGTTGCCTTCCGGGCCTGCAAGCGCGAAAGAACAGGGGGAGAAACGTACCGAAACCGCAATCTTTGCCGGAGGGTGTTTTTGGGGAGTCGAATACATGATGCAACAGGTGCCGGGCGTGATTTCTGTCGAGTCGGGCTACACGGGAGGCCACGTTCCCAATCCCACCTACCAACAGGTATGTACCGGGCGAACCGGCCATGCCGAAGCGGTGCGGATCGTGTTCGATCCGGCAAAAACGGATTATGAGACGCTGGCGAAGCTGTTTTTGGAGATACATGATCCGACGCAGGCCGGTGGCCAGGGGCCCGATGTGGGTGATCAGTACCGTTCTGAAATCTATTATGCGTCGCCCGGACAGCGGGCCGTGGCAGAACGGTTGCTCGACACTTTGCGCGCAAAAGGCTATAGCGTGGTCACGCGGCTTACGCCTGCATCGGTTTTCTATCCGGCTGAGGCGTATCATCAGGATTACTACGAGCGCAAAGGCACGCTTCCCTATTGCCACAAGTATACGCGGCGGTTTTAGCCGGTTGCGGGCCATGCCGGGATATGGTAATCAGGAATGGGACAGGCCGGCCCGGGTAAATTGCCCGGGCCGGCCTGTTTTATAATATATCCTGTCCGGTACGGTGGGTAAATTGGCCGGACAAATGGGAAATGTCAAAAAAAATGTATCTTTGTTCGATTCTCTGTGCAAAGTTTCGGTTTTGCACTGGAAATACCGGTTTTGAACCCGCTACACAGGTTATCGATGACCGAAAAATTGCTGCAATATCTCGAATCCCATTATGCGCCGCAGGATTACCCCGTGATTCGCGCGCAATACAACGATTTCCAAGCTCGCCGACCGTTTGCCGGATTGAGGATATTGGAGGCTACTCCGTTGTTTTTTAATACGATCGCCAAATTTTTGCCGCTGGTGGCGGGTGGGGCGGAGGTGACTTTGTCGCATATCGGTGGAGTGCCGTACGACCCGGCATTCATCGAATGGGCCGAAGCTCAGGGAATTCGAATTGCGACGAACAAGGAAGAGGGTTTCGATCTGGTTTCCGACTGCATCGGCCTGCACAGCGACCTGCGCCCCAAATACGGTTTCGCCGAACTGACCCATTCGGGGATCGGTTACTATGCCGATTGCGATAAACCCTGTTTCAATACCGACGGCAGCCGGATCAAACGGATCGAAGGTGCGCTCGGAACGGGCGACGGCCTGATCCGTGGCCTGCAGGCGTTCGGTCTGGGGGTGGAATCGTCCCAGCGTTGGCTGCTGTTCGGTTTCGGAAAGATCGGCAGCGGTGTGGGCATGCGGCTCAGGGCGGCGGGTGTTCCGGTCGAAGTGGTCGAGGCCGTTGCGGTGCGCGGGCGGCTGGAGAACACTCCCGTGGGGGATTTCCCCTTCGTGGATATGGAAGATCCCGATGCGGTCGTGGCGGCGGTTCGCCGTGCGACGCATATCGTGACGGCCACCTCGGTTGCGGGTGTGATCGGCCGCCGGTATCCCGTGGAGCCGTTTCTGGAGGGGCAGGTGCTGGTCAATATCGGCGCCGAGGATGAATACGGCCCCCTGTTCCCGGAGCAGAGCGTGCTGAACCGCAAGGTGGCGGTGAATTTTGCGCTGGAGGAGCCGACGCATCTGCGTTATATCGAAACCACTTTCGCGTTGCAAAATGCGGGACTGGAGTGGGTCTTGAACCATCCTGAAGCGCGGGGAATCGTGGTACCGCCGGAACCGATGCAGGAGTCGTTGCTGGAGATCGTGCGCCGGGAGGGGGCCATTGCCGGGGAGTTGCGGCTGATCGGGCTCTGAACCGGGTGGACTGCTTTCCGGGAGGAGCGGGCTAGGTTTGCATCCGGTGGAGATTTTTATAGCCGAGAGTTTCCCGATGAGGATCCCTTCCGGGGCGCAACCGGTCGTCGGGGTTCGGGGCTAAATTCCCTCGGGCTGGACATGACGATGTTGAAACGATAAAACCGATACTAAACAGATAAAATACGAACGATGAAAAAGATCAAAGCAGCCGTAGTGGGTTACGGCAATATCGGCCGGTATGTGCTGGAGGCGTTGGATGCAGCGCCCGATTTTGAAGTGGCGGGCGTCGTGCGCCGTGATGCGTCGAATGTGCCCGACGAATTGAGAGGGTACCGTGTGGTCGATTCGGTCGAGAAACTCGAAGGGGTCGATGTGGCTGTGCTGTGCACACCGTCGCGCAGCGTCGAGGAGCAGGCCGGGAAGATCCTCGCGCTGGGGATCAATACGGTCGACAGTTTTGATATCCACACCGACATTGCCGGCCTGCGCAGCCGACTGACGCCTGTCGCTAAGGAACACGGTGCCGTGGCTGTCATTTCGGCAGGCTGGGATCCCGGCAGCGATTCGGTCGTGCGTGCACTGCTCGAGGCCTGTGCTCCGAAAGGGTTGACTTATACGAATTTCGGCCCCGGCATGAGTATGGGCCATACCGTGGCGGTAAAAGCGGTTGACGGCGTGAAAGCGGCTTTGTCGATGACGATTCCGACCGGGACGGGTATCCACCGCCGGATGGTCTATGTCGAATTGAAGGAGGGATACGATTTTTCGAAAGTGGCCCAGGCGATCAAATCCGACGACTATTTCGTGCATGACGAGACACATGTGATGCAGGTAGAGTGCGTCGATGACCTTCTCGACATGGGACACGGCGTGAACCTGACCCGCAAAGGGGTTTCGGGCAAGACGCAGAACCAGCGTTTCGAGTTCAACATGTCGATCAACAATCCTGCGCTGACCGGGCAGATTCTCGTTTCTGCGGCCCGGGCGTCACTGGTGCAGCAGCCCGGCGTCTATACGATGATCGAAATTCCGCCGATCGACTACCTGTACGGCGAACGTGAAGCGCTGATCCGGCGGTTGGTGTAACCTGCTTTGTGCGCATCTCCTGATCGGGGTGTCTGCGGATGTTCCTGAATATTGCTGGATATTTCTCGGGGTATCCTTCGATATTGGGAGGTGCGCATGAGGAACGTACCGGAACAGAATATGACCAGGTCCGGTATGTGTGTTTCGTAGCACTGCTTCAGGACAATAATCGAAACGACAAAAACGATAAAAGCAAAAGCGATCCCCCCGGGATCGCTTTTGCTTTATGGCTATGCCGGACGGAACCACGCATGCGGCAATGTCCGAATTCGATATTTACCGTTTCGGGCGCGATTTCATTTTTGTCCGCAATGCTTTTTCTGCGGCAGCGCTCCAGTACCCGCAGTCCAGTTCGATGAATACCGACGAATAGGGAATGGTCGATTCGGTTTTCAGTACCACGGTGGTAAAGAGTTTCGATGCCGTGTCGATCTTCGAGAAAACCTCTTCGTGCAGGATCGTGTTGACCTGGGCGTCCTGCAGGGCCTGGAAAATCTCGGTACGGGCCTGTTCCGCTCCCGGGCAAAGGTCGTCCGAAAGCGAATTTAACTCGAGATCGGTGTAATAAACCGGCTTGACGTGCGAAGCTTTTTCAAGCATCCGGACGAGCTCGCCGAGTACGGGACGCATCGGCTCGCCGGTGTTGATCGTGACGATGCCCGGCGCGCTTTGCAACGGGAAAGCTTTGTCCACGACCAGAATCCAATTGCGGTGGCCCAGTTTGGGCAGCAGTTGTTCAAATTCTTTTTTCCACATGGTATCGGCGGCTTGTGTATTCGTGATTGCGGGGGGAACAGACGCTTCTTTCGGTTGATGATGGCAGCCGAAAAAGAGCGAACCCAGCGCGCAAATAATTAAACTTTTCATATGGCAGGCGGCAGTAAGGTGGAACCGGAGCGCTATGCCTTAGCTGCCGTTCTTCTATCGCGGTGGTGGATCGTATGGCTCCGGTAGCCGTACACGATGATAACCAGGAAACAGATCAGGGGCAGGATAAACGATACGTTTACGGCCGGGAGGCCGAAAAGCGTCCCCTGGTCGATGATCGCCGCCTGTGCAGGAGGCATGATCGAACCGCCGAGGATAGCCATGATCAGGCCCGCAGCTCCGAATTTGGCATCGTCGCCCAGCCCTTCGAGCGCAATGCCGTAGATTGTCGGGAACATCAGCGACATACATGCCGATACGCCCACCAGGCAGTACATCCCGTTAATGTTCTGGAATCCGATTACGCCTGCGGTCAGGATGGTGCCTGCGATGGCGAATGTCATCAACAAGGCCCCCGGCGAAAAGTATTTCATCAGAAACGTACAGATGAAGCGGCTTACGCAGAAGATTGCCATCGCCACGATGTTATAACGCTGCGAAAGCACTTCTGCGGCTTGTTCTTCCATGCCCGTTTGGGTGAAAACCCGCGTTCCGTACTGGATGATGAATGTCCAGCACATGATCTGTGCCCCGACGTAGAAGAACTGTGCGATCACTCCTTCGCGGTAGCGCGGGATGGCCCAAATGCACTTGAGCACGCGCCCGAGGTTCATCGAGTGGTCTTTATCGCCGTTTTTCGGCATTTTGGTGAAAAATATCAGGAAGAAAAGAGCCAAAATAACCAATCCTACAATCACATAAGGAGTGATCAGGACATTTAGGTCGGCCGCTTTGACCGCTTCGAACTCCGCGTCCGAGAGTTGCGCGCGTTCGGCCGTGTCGAGAGGATTCAAGCGCGCCTGGATGAATTGCATCGCGCAGAACATGCCCAGCAGCGATCCGATCGGGTTGAACGCCTGCGAGAGGTTCAGCCTGCGGGTAGCGGTCGATTCGTCGCCCATGCTGAGGATATAGGGATTCGAACTGGTTTCGAGGAACGAGAGTCCGCAGGTGAGGATGAAGTAGGCGATCAGGAATGGAAAGTAGAGGCCGGTTTTGCTGGCCGGGATAAACATCAGCGCACCGCATGCATAAAGGGCGAGACCGACCAGGATTCCCGATTTGTATGAGAATTTGCGGATGAACAGCGCCGCAGGGAAGGCCATTGCGAAATAACCGCCGTAAAAAGCCAATTGCACGAGTGCGCCGTCAGTGGTGCTCATGCGGAAAATTTTGGAAAAGGCCTTCACCATCGGGTTGGTGATGTCGTTGGCGAAGCCCCAGGCGAAAAAGAGGGAGGTGACCAGAATAAACGGCACCAAGACCGCACGGGATACCAGTTTAGGTTTCGGGTTCATGTAAATTGGACGTTAAAGGTTCGGTTAAAAGTTTTTTGGCGAAAGCAAATGTAACCGAAACAACTTGTTTTAACAAGCAAACCGCCCCGAAAAGTGAAGAAAAAATCACTTTCCGGAGCGGGAGCGGTTTACCGCGGACCGGCCTTGCGGCCGGAATTATGCCCCGCAGGCTACAGCCGGTTCTTGATGTCGGTTACGATCTCGCCGTCGAAGAGGTTGACCACGCGGTGCGCGAACGACGCGTCGTGCTGCGAGTGGGTCACCATCACGATCGTCGCACCGCTGTTGCGGTTCAGGTCTGTGAGCAGGTCCATCACCTCTTTGCCGTTTTTCGAGTCCAGGTTACCGGTGGGCTCATCGGCGAGGATCAGTTTGGGACCTGCCACCACGGCGCGGGCGATCGCTACGCGCTGTTGCTGACCGCCGGAAAGCTGCTGCGGGAAGTGTCCGGCACGATGGCTGATGTTCATGCGGCTGAGAATTTCGTGTACCATCTCTTTGCGTTTGGCCGCTTTCACTTTCAGGTAGATCAACGGCAGTTCTACGTTTTCATAGACATTCAGTTCGTCGATCAGGTTGAAGCTCTGGAAGACGAATCCGATGTTGCCCTTGCGGAACAGGGTACGCTCTTTTTCCTTCAGCCCGCCGACCTCTTTGTCCAGCAGGTAATATTTGCCTGCGGTGGGGTTGTCCAGCAGGCCGAGGATATTCAGCAGCGTCGATTTGCCGCAGCCCGACGGCCCCATAATGGCGACGAATTCACCCTCTTTCACTTCCATCGAAACGTTGTTCAACGCAATCGTCTCGATCTCTTCCGTGCGGAAGGTTTTGCTCAGGTTTTCGATCTTTAACATGATGTTTGGTTTTAAATGGTTATGGATTCAATATCGTTTGTTTGCAAATGTTACCGTTTGATGGCATCCACCGGATTGCTGTTGGCGGCCCGCCAGCTTTGGCCGAAGACGGTCGCCACTGCGATGGCCAGCGCGGTCAGTCCGGCCAGCGCGAAAATCGTCCAGCTGAGCGGGATGCGCAGGACGTACTGCGAGAGCCAGTCGTGCATCAGGTACCAGATGACCGGTACGGCGATGACGAAAGCGGCTAATACATAGCGGACGAAGTGAAGGACCAACCGTTGCAGCACTTCCCGGTTCGTCGATCCGAAGACCTTGCGGACGGCGATCTCCATCGAACGCTGCCGGATGAAATAGGTCGCCATGGCGAGGATGCCCAATGCCGAAATGAGGATGGCTACCAGCGTGAAACCGAACAGGATATCGGACATCCGCTGCTGGGCGGCGTATTGTTGGTGCATAACCTCATCGTATGTCTTGTACTCGCAAGGCATGCCGCCTGTGTATTCCCTGTAAACCCGCTCGATTGTCCGGAGTGTGACCGGGGAATCTAAGTTCGTCAACTGTATGATGCATGCCCACGGCCAGTAATTGTCCTGCATGTGTTCGATGATACAGGGTTCGGCCGGATGGGTGAGATCCCTATACCGGAAATCTTGTACTATCCCGGCGATGGGACATTTGAAATATTCGCAGTACGAAGCCGAGTCGGGCAGTTCCATCGCCTGCATTGCCGTTTCATTGAGCCATATCGCTTTTCGGTCGTCGGTGCGGTTGTCGCGCAGGATGCGGAAACCCATAATTTTCAGATAAGAACTGTCTCCTCCGAATATCTGTATGCTGATCGGCCGGTCGTGCCACGAACCCGAAGTATTGTTGTAGCCGAACATGGGAATCCCCCGGGCGAGGGCGACATCTTCTACCCCCGCAATTTGCACCAACCGGTTTTTCAATCCGGCGGATTGGCCCGGATTCAGGTCGGGAATGGAAAGGTAAAGTTTGTTTGCGGTGTCGAAACCCAGGTCGGCATGCAGCATCATGTCGATCTGGCGGGACATGGCCAGTGTGCAGCCCAGCAAAATGATCGTGATCAGGTATTGGAACCCGATCAGGATTTTGTTGTAAATCATTTTGGTTTTGTGCCGGAAACTCCCGCGGACTACATCGATCGGGCGGACCCGTGTGATGACGGAGGCCGGTATCACTCCCGTCAGGAAGCCCAGCAGGATGACGATCCCGGCACCGATTCCCAGGGAACTGACCGAAAAGAGATCGCTTACCGAGATGTCGGTTTGGAGGATGCGGTTGAAAACCGGCTCGGCTGTCCGTGCCAGCAACAGGGCGATCAGCAATGAAAGGATGCATAGCAGAACGGATTCGACGATCAGCCGGGTGAAAAGCGCTTTGCGCGGACAACCCAGCAATCGCCGGACGGCCATTTCCCGTGCGCGCGATTCGGATTGAGCCGTCGAAAGATTGATGTAGTTGATTACGGCGAACAACAGGATCAGCATCGCCACGGTGAAAAACGTATTGATCAGCGTTTTGTTCCCGGTCCGGGTCAGTTCGCTCGCGTATAACGGATTGGATAGGTAAACTTCGGTTAGGGGAATGATTGTCAATTCACGGGCATGGTCGTTTTTGTAGGGCCAGTAGTAGGTTTTGAGGTGCGAGAGCATATCCGGCATCTTGGCCGACAGGTCGGCATGCGGTTTCAGCATCAGGTATAACGGGAACGAAGCGCTGGAATATCCTTGTTTCAGGACACCGTCCCAACCAATGATTTGGGGGAGCCACCCTTCAAAAGAGAGCATCACGTCGGGAGTGAGGAACTGGCTGTTGCCGAACGGCCGGAGAATTCCCGTCACCGGGACACTCTCGCCTTTGATCGTAACGGTTTTGTTGAGGTAATTCCCTTCGGAAAACAGTTTGCGCGCGAACGATTCGGAAAGGAGTACTCCGTTTTTCGACCGCAGGACTTGGGCGGTATCGCCTTCCACGAGTTGGAACGAGAACATCCTGAAGAAATCGGGATCGCTCAGCAACATTTTTGCTTTGAAATGGCGTTCTCCCGCCGTTGCGACCTCATCCGTCGCAAACAAGCGGACATACGTTTCGATTTCCGGGTAACGGTCTTTTAAATCCCGGCCGATCAACGGGGCGAAACAGGCGTCCGTTTCGTCGCACAGCCGGAATATCCGCTCTTTGTTGGAGTGGAACTGATCCACGGCGTATTCCTGACGGGTATAGGTGACCAGCAGGATCACGAACATCAGCGAGATGGAAAATCCGAAGATATTGATCGCCGTATAGAGCTTGTTGCGGCCCAGAAAGTTGAGAAATGCCCGGAAATCGAAGATGGTTTTCATGGTCTTGGGTAGTTTAGGCCGTAGTGTATTCGTTTTAGTTAATGCGGGGGCGTGTTTAGTGCGTGTTCGGTGTAAGTTCGCCGGCAGCCTATTCGCTTTTAACGGCGTTTGCCGGGTTTTCTGTTGCGGCCTTATAACTTTGCAGCGTGACGGTCAGCAGCGTAATCGACAGCACGATCAGCAGGGCCGCTGCGAACACCCAGATGTGGACGGGGGTACGGGATGCGAAATTCTTGAGCCAGAGTGATACCTCATAATAGGCTATCGGTGCGGCGATTACGAAGCAGACGGCAATGATGCGTACATAGGTCTTGTTGAACATCGCGAGGATTTCGCCGACCGTCGCGCCGAACACTTTGCGCACCCCGATTTCTCCCCGTCGGTACTGCGTGTCGAAAATGACCAGCCCGAAGACTCCGATAATCGAGATGATGATGGCCAGCAGACTGAACAGCGTGATCTGACGGTCGAGGCGCAGTTCGTTTTTGTAGAGCGTGTCGAGTACGTTGTCGAAAAACCGCACGTCGGTCGGGTAGGCCGGGTCGAGTGACGCGACCGTTTTTTTGATCTGTTCGACGGCTACCGGCAGGTCGGTCCCGGGCCGGAGCCGGACATAACAGACGGAGAGCGGCATTTTGTATTTGAACATATCGGGTTGCAGCACGAATACCTGAGCTTCGATCGGTTTGCGCATCGAAGTGTAGTTGATATCGTCGATGATCCCGACCACTTCCATGTTCCTTAGTATAATGTCTCCGAGTTCCAGGCCGTATTCCTGCTGCATCGTGCGGTTGATGACCAGCGTGCCTTCCGAGTCCGATTTGAGCAGGTCGGATGCGTTGAAGTCCCGGCCTTCGGCGATATGGATGCGCATGAATTTCAGAAAATCGGGCGAAACGGGGAATGCGTTAAAGTGGATGTCTCCGTCTTTATACCTTCTACCCCAGCCCATGTAGTCGTCGGAGCCGCCCAATAGTTGGTGAGCGAACGTTACATCCTCCACAGCCGCATATTCTTTGAGCCGGTTGGACAGTACTTCGGTTTGTGTTTTGGCTATTTCCAGGCTCAGCTTGACGACGGCTATGTTGTCGCGGTCGTATCCGGTCGGTGTGGTTTTCATGTAACGGGTCTGTAACTTGACGAACAGCAGCGAGATAATCAGGATGATCGAAACGATGAACTGGATCGAAATCAGAACGGTGCGAAATTTTCGCCCTTTGGGGGAGAGGCCGAAAGAGCCTTTCAGCACCAACGCGGGCGGGAACGAAGTGATGTACCAGGCCGGGTAGGAGCCTGCAATGAAACCGATCGCCAGCGCGACGCCGGCCGTCAGTAACAGCAGGTGCCCATTGGCCTGTAGGGTCATATCGGCCGTAATGAGCGTAGCGAACGCGGAGACGGAGAGCAGGTAAACAATAATCAGGGCGATCAGGTATGCGATCAGGCTGATCCCGACCGCCTCGAGGATCAATCCCCAGCGCAGATGACTGTTGGGGCTGCCCAGCACTTTTTGCGTATTGATGCTCTTGATCCGCATCGGGGTCAGCGCCGTGGCGAAATTGACGAAATTGATCGCTGCGATGGCGATTACCAGGAAGGCCACGATCAGCAACAGCCGAGTCTGGCTCCGGTCACCGTTCGTTTCCGGGCTCATGCCGTCCACGTCGTTCGAGTAGAAAACATCCGAGAGCAGGTTCAGGCGGTAGTCGGTAGCGTAGTGGTCGGGATTGTCCTGTTTGCGGACATAATTTTGCCGGTGGTTCTCCACGACCGCCTCTTTGTGGGCCGGATCGTCCAGCAGGATATAGGCCTTGTAACTCCAGTTGCCCCAATCGTCCGTTTGTTTCGGTCCGAAATTGAAATAGAAGCCGTTTTTGAGTTGGCTGTTCCGGGGAAAGTCCCGGTAAACACCTCCGACCGTGAAGGTCGTTCCGGCGTAGGTGAATTGTTTGTCGAGGGCCGGTTCCGTACCGTACAACCGTTCCGCCATACTGCTGGATATGAGTGCATAGGCGGGTTTGCGCAGTACCGAAGTATCCCCTTCGATCATTTTGAAGTCGAAAATCTGCACGATCTCGGGGAAGCAGGGCAGTGAATATTCGAAGAAACCTGTTTTCGCCCCGTTGCGTTCTATCGTGATGTATTTCTGTCCCCAATCGGCTACCAGTGTGCCGGTCCGGATGTGTGGCGAGGAACGGATGAATTCGTCGATCACGGGGCGGGAATGCGTGCTTGCGAAGTAAGCCCGTTCGTGGTCGGTGTTGAGTCCTTCGAGCCGGTAGATGCGGTCGGCCTTCGAGTGGAATTTGTCGAATCCCCGTTCGTAGTTCACCTGCATCAGGATAACGGTGAATGCGGCGAAAGCGACTGCCAAACCCAGGATATTGAGCGTGCTGGCCAGGCGAAAACGTTTGAGCAGTGTCAAAAAGTTGCGAATAATCAGTTTCATGTCCTTGCGATGGTATTTGAAGATAGGAATATTCCCGGATTGTTTTATATTTAGTCTGTTTTGATGGATTGAGCGGGGTTTTCGGTCGCAGCTTTATAGCTTTGCAGCGTGACGGTCAGGACGGTAATCAGCAGTACGATGGCCAGCGCCAGCAGGAAAATCCAGAAACCCATCCGGAACTTGTAAGCGAACCCTTCGAGCCAGCGGTGTACGATGTACCAGGCTGTAGGGGCCGCGATCAGGAAACAGACCAGGACGATGCGGATCATGCTTTTGTTGAACATGGCCAGTACCTCGGGGATGGTAGCGCCGAATACCTTGCGGACGGCGATCTCGCGGCGGCGGTACTGGGTTTCGAAAAGCACCAGTCCGAACACTCCGATCAGCGCGATCAGGATTGACAGCAGGCTGAACAGGATCAGTTGACGCGAGAGGTTCGTCTCTTTCTGGTACTGGTTGCCGATGAATTCGTCGAGGAAATTCACCTCCGCCCGTGCCAGCGGGTCGAACTCCCGGATCGTCCTTTTGACAAAAGCGCTCGCCTGGCCCACATCGGCCAGCGACGTTTTGATCAGCGCATAACGCATTTTGCTCGCGTTGGGGCTTTTGCCCCATTCGGTACCGCCGACGATCAGCGCCATCGGTTCGATACCTGCGTGCAGCGGCTTGAAGTTGTAATCCTGTACGATACCGACAATCGGCATTGCTCCGATGCCGAGGAGTTCGGAGCCGGTTATCAGGCTGTCCTGTCGCTGGGCCGTTTGGTTGAAGATTAGCGAACAGGCGGATTTGCGCTCGTCCGCTTCGGTGAAAGCCCGTCCTTCGACAACGTGCAGGCCCATGAAATCGATGAAATTAGGCGATACCGTGACGGCATTGAACTGGATCTGGCGCCCTCGGTACGAAGATCCCCAGGAAGAACCGTCGCTCCCGACAGGTGGGCGGTCTGTGAACGTTACGTCGCGGATGGCAGGATTGCTTTTCAGCCGGTCTCCGAAGGAGTGGTATCGTCCCGCAATGGCGGCGGAGATCGGAGCGACTAGGATGTTGTCCCGGGAAAACCCCACGTCGTAGCTTTTCAGGAACCTGTTTTGGGCCTGGATGGAAATTGCCGCGATGATCAGTACGATCGAAATGAAGTACTGAAATGCAATCAGTCCGGTCCGGATGCGGCGCCCTTTGGGGGACAGGCCGAACGCCCCTTTGAGTACCAAAGCGGGCGGAAACGAAGTGCTGTACCAGGCCGGGTAGAGTCCTGCGATCACTCCGGCGCTGAGTGCCATCGTTCCGGTAAGTGCCAGCAGGGGCAGATTTTGTACCGGGAAAAGATTGATTGGGGTAATGCCGGCTAGCGGCGAAGCGGCGAACCATTGGATGAGCGGGATAGCCAGCAGGAAACTGATCAGCGCGGTCCCGGCAGCTTCGAGCACGGTATCGCACCGCAGTGCCGGGGTCGGGCGGCCCAGTACTTTCTGCGTATTGATATTGCGGATGCGCAGCGGAACCAGTGCCACCGAGAAGTTGATGAAATTGATCATCGCGATGACTACGATCAGGATGGCGATGGTCAGCAGCGAGTAGACCGTCGCCCGGTTTCCTCGGAACATGGATTGGAATTCCGGGGAAAAATAGAGCTCGTGCAACTGTACCAGCCGGACTTTTTCGAATACCTCGGCTTTGACATCCGGCCGGAGTGTTTTCAATCCGGCGATTATGGCCTGCCGCGTCTCCTCCATGTGGTCGGGCGAATCGAGTTTGACCAAATAATTGTACATCCAGTTGGACGTTCGGTTGAGAAAATGTTCTCCGATATCGGTGATCGCTCCGTTGTGTACCGAAGAGTTGTCCGGGAAATCCTCGTAGACGGCGATCACTTCCCGCGGATGCCGACTGTCGTCGTTGAACACCAGGCTGCGGCCGACGGCGCTTTTTCCTCCGTAGAGGGCCCGCGCTGTCTTTTGGGAGAGGATCACCGTATTCGGTTCTTCGAAGCGGGCGAAACTCCCCTCTATGCATCGGAACCCGAACACTTCGAGCAGGCCGTGCGATATTTGATAAACGGGATGCCTGTTGAGTCCCGCAGACGAGCCTTGTTCTGGATCGTACAGCGAGGTTTCGGATATTCCCATGGTGTTCTTGCATCCGCCCTGCCGGATGTGGGGCGATGCAGCGATCGCCTTTTCCCCGTCCGGACGGGGAATGAAAGACGAGTATCCCTTTCCCTCTTCATAGAACTGAGGTAATGCGATCTGGTAAATGCACTCCGCTTTGGGATAACTTCGGTCGAAATTCAGGTCGAAGCGCACCTGTACCATTAGGATGTAGAAGGCTGCGAAGGCCACTGCCAACCCCAAAATGTTCAGCAGTGTGGCCGCTTTGTAACGGCGCAGCGTGTGCAGGAAGTTTTTCAGTGCGATCATGTTACGGTCGTTTAGGGTTTGTTATTCTGTTTTGATCGAATTGGCCGGGTTTTCAGTGGCGGCACGGTAACTTTGCAGCGTGACGGTGAGGATCGTGACAGCCAGTACGGCCAGCAGCGCTACGGCAAAAACCCAGATGCGGATGGGGGTTTGGTAGGCGAAATTTTGCAGCCAGAGTTTTATTTCGTACCACGCTACCGGTACGGCGATTACGAAGCAGACGGCAACAATGTAGAGATAAGTCCTGTTGAACATCGTGAGGATTTCTCCGACTGTCGCGCCGAATACCTTGCGGATCCCGATCTCCTTGCGGCGGTATTGCGTGTCGAAGATGACGAGCCCGAAAACGCCGATCATCGAAATGAGAATCGCCAGCAGGCTGAATAGGGTAATTTGCCGGTTCAGTTTGATTTCACCCTGGTACAGTGCATTCAACACATTGTCGAAGAACTCCACGTTCACCGGGTAGGCCGGGTCGATGGCGTGGATCGACTGGTTGATGTGTCCGACCGCAGCCTTAAGGTCGGTGCCGGCTTTGATTTTCACATAACAGAAATTCAATACCTGGGAACTTTTTGTTGAGACCAGCATCAGGGCAAACGGATCGACCGGTTTCCTCAGCGAGGTGAAATGCATGTCGGCAGAGGTTCCTACGATGTCCGCGACAAATCCGTCTGCAAGGCGCTTCCCGGGGATAAGTTGGGGATTCCCCAGGACCATTTTTTGATTGCAGATCAGGGTGGCCGCATCCTGCTTGCGGGCGTCGACATCGGTGAAATTCCGGCCGTCGATGATCGGGATGCTCATCGTCGTCAGGAAGTTATGGGAGACGGCCATAATGCCGAAATGGATGTTTATCCCTTGATCCATAATGCCTTGAACACCGTAATCGTCCGAATTGCACAACTTTTTGTTTGCGTAACTGACATGGGTAATGCCCGGGAACGATTCGAGCCTGTCGGTCAGTGCCTCGCGGTGGTTGCGGTAAATATCGGGGCTGATTTCCGTGATGGCGATGTTGTCTTTGTCGAATCCCAGCGGGGTGGTTTGCATGTAACGGGTTTGTATCTTGACGAACAGCAGTGAGATAATCAGGACGATCGATACGATGAACTGGATGGAAATCAAAACGGTTCGCAATCGTTTCCCTTTTGGCGAAAGCCCGAAAGAACCTTTCAGTACCAGGGCCGGCGGAAAGGAAGTAATGTACCAGGCCGGATAGAGTCCGGCGATCAGGCCCGCCAGCAATGCGCCTGCGGCGACATAAGCTGCCAGCGGCAGGTTGGCCGCGAGGGCCATGTCCGCCGAGATCAGGTCGGCATAAGAGGTTAACGACAGCACATGGACGATAACCAGTGCGACCAGATAGGCGATCAGGCTCAGCCCGACGGCTTCGAAAATAAGTCCGGCACGCAGGATTCCCGTGGAACAGCCCAACACCTTTTGTGTGTTGATGCTCTTGATGCGCATCGGAGCGAGTGCCGTGGTGAAGTTGATGAAGTTGATCGCTGCGATGGCGATTACCAGGAACGCCACGATCAGCAGCAGGCGTGTCTGCGCTTTGTCCCCATGCGTTTGCGGGGTCATGTCTTCGGAGTCGTTCGTGTAATAAACGTCGGAGAGCAGCGTTAACCGGTAGTCTTTTTGCCGTTGGTCGGGATGGGGTGCCACATAGTTCTTCATGTAGTTGTCCACAACTTGCTGCTTGTTTGCGGCCCTGTCGAGCAGGATGTATCCCTTGAATGCCCACATGCCCCGCTGGTTGGCGAACCGCTTGCCCATGTTGCGGTACAGCGCATTGTGGATTTGGGTGTTGCGCGGGAAATCCCGGTAAACACCCCCGACGGTCAGGCGCTCCGATCCGTAAGTAATTTGCGCTCCATAGGCCGGTCGGTGGCCGAACATCCTGCGGGCCATGCTTTGGGGAATGAGGACCTGATCCGGAGTGCGCAGGGCGGTGGTATCTCCTTCGAGCATGGCAAAATCGAAAATTTGCGCCAGCTCCGGGGTGCAGAGTACCATCTGCTCGCGCATTCCCGTCGGGTGGTCACCCTGTTCCACGGTCAGGTAAACCTCATTCTGGTTTTCGGTCAGCGCTCCGGCTGCGATGTGCGGCGAAGAGGCGGCGAACTCTTCGATTTGCGGGCGCGACAGGATACAGGCATATAAGGTACGTCCCGCCTCTTCGTCCTGCGCTTCCAGGCGGTAAATACGCTCCGCTTTCGAGTGGAACTTATCGAAACTCTGTTCATAGCGAACCTGCATCAGGATAATGAGGAAAGCCGCGAAAGCTGTTGACAGCCCCAGGACGTTGAGGATGCTTGCCGTTTTGAAGCGTTTGAGGATGGTTATAAAGTTTCGCAGAATCAGTTGCATAACTTGGCGTAGTATAGTGTGTGGACGGATTTTGGTGTCTGTTTATTCGGCTTTGATCGCGTTGACGGGATTTTCGGTTGCGATGCGCCAGGACTGGAGGATGACGCAGCCTGTGACGATCAGCAGCATGAAAAGAATTCCGGCGAGGAATATCCACGCCGACAGCGCGATCTTTTCGGGGAATTGTTCGAGCCATTTCCTTGCGGCCAGGTACGTGAGCGCACCTCCGGCCAGGGCGCCGGTCAGAGCCAACAGGCAGACTTCGCGTATCAGCATGCCGATGATCTGTCCTGCAGTCGCACCGTTCACCTTGCGCAAGGCGATCTCCTTGCTGCGCCGCACGGTCTCGTCGCGAACGTAACCGATCAGGCCGATAACCGAAATGATCAGCGTGATGATTCCCCCGATGAGAACCGAATTGCGGTACAGCCGCGAATCGTTATAGAGGTAGGCTATCTCCGCTTTATATGGAATCACGACGATATCTTTTCCGGTCAACGTGCGGGTCAGCAGGTCGCTTACCCGCCGGATGTTTTCCTGCGACATTTCGTACAGCCGGATCAGGATAAAGCGCTGCGGCTGATTGCTGTACACGAGGATTGACGGGTCGTCGTGCAGGCCGCTCCCCCCGATTCGAATGTCGTCGTATACTCCGGTAATCAGTACGTTGCCGTGTTGGGTCATCCGGACGGTTTTGCCTGTGACGCCGTTTTTCCAGCCCGAAACGGTCACCATTTTGTCGGCCCACGCGCGGCTGACCATAATCGAAGGGGATTTGTAGCTGCCTGATTCGAATCTCCGGCCGTCGATGATCGGGATGTTCATCGTCGCGAAATAGGCCGTGTCCACTTCCGAAAGATCCGAAAAATTGAAAGCCTTTTTGTCGTCGTAGAAGGCATTGTTACCTCCCGACCCGAATACGGGCAATGCGTCGGCTGAGGAGACCCGTTCGACGCACGGCAGGCGCCTGAGCTCTTCGATCGCTTTGGCGCGGGCTGCCGGGGCGACGCCTTCGGTTTGGCAATAGAGCAGCCGGTCGAAGGAGTAGCCCGGATTGTCGTTCACCAGCATATGATATTGCCGTGCGATGATAATCAGCAGGATGGTCAGCAGTGTGCAGGCCGTGAACTGGACGAGCAGTAGGGCCCGTTTCCAGTGTCGCTTCGATTTGCTGTAGCGCCGGAAGGCCGTTGCCACCGGAATGCGGGAGAAGAGGCTGGAGGGAATCAGGCCTGTGATGATGAATACGATCAGACATACTCCCGTCAGGATTACTCCGCTGCTCCACGAAAGGAGGCTTGAAATCCGGACGTTCAGCAACTCTTCAGCCGTCGTCCGGAATGCGATGACGAACAGAACCGCTATGCCCAGCGACAGGAACAGGTGCAATAACGTTTCGGTCAGGATCGATCCCGAGATATTGCGGCCCGAGGCTCCGTAACACTTTTGGATGGCCACCTGCTTGCTGCGCCCTACCATCGACGAGATGACGATCAGGATGTAATTCATCACGGCTGTGAACAACAGCGCGAAAGCCAGCAGAGCTAGCATTATGCTCATCCGCCCGGTGGCCGGATCGCTGCTGTGCAATCCGGTCAGCGGTTGTAATGTGTAAGATACTTGGTAACCGGCTTTTTGCAGGGATTCTGTGTCCAGGTATTTTCCTTTGGCTTTCTCTATGGCCGGCGTTATGCTTTCGGGGCTGGCACTGGGATGCAATTTGACGAAACTGCCGTAGCGCTCGTTGCCTATCCAATTGTCGGTTCCGTCCCAGAAAAACTTGGAAATAGAGGCTAGTGAGACGATCGCATCGTATTGGATGTGGCTGTTTTCGGGCATCTCTTCAAATATCCCACCTATGATGATCGTGTTGTTCGGGTAGCTGTCCAGCCGGATGTTTTTCCCCACGACGTTTTCTCCGTGCCCGATACTGCGGGCCAGCGTTTCCGAAACGAGCGCGTACATCGGCCGGGCGAGCACCTCTTTGGCGTTTCCGATCAGCATAGGGCGTGGCAGCACGTCGAAGAAGCAGGAGTCCGCCATGATGAATTTCCCGGAGCGACGCTCTTCGTCTTCGGTGAAAAAGACATCCTCTTTGTCTGAGAAATTGAAAACGGTAAACCGGGTGGCCGCTTCGATCGCCGGAATTTCGGTTTTCAGGCCCGGAGCGACTCCGCCGCTGGTATAACCGGAAAGCATCAGAGAGGGTTCGCCGCCCTCTTCGCCGGGCATCGAATAGTTCCCGTATATGCGGTAAATCCGGTCGGCGGCCGGATAGAAATCGTCGTAGGTCTGTTCAAAGTAGATTTTGGCGGTCAGCACCAATCCTACCGCCAGACCGACGCCCAGCGACAGAATTTTGATTCCGTTGTTTTGTCCTCTTTTAAAAAGGTTCCGTCGGGCCAGGGTTATATTTCTCATGCGGTAAAAAGATTGAAGTTCGGTGAACGGTTCGTTTGGGTCGTTATCGTTGGTGCTCTTATTCGGTGCGGATCATTTTGATCGGATCGCCGTGGGCGGATCGGTGGGTTTGCCAGAGCGCCACGCAGGCGACGATTACTGCGACGAACAGCGCGCCTACGGCGAAAATCCACCAGTGGAGCGTAATCCGGTCGTTGAACCGCATCAGCCACTCGCGGCTGAAGAGGTAGGCGGAGGTTATGCCCAGCAGGATGGCCGGCAGCGTGATCACCGACAGGTCGTGCAGGATCAGTCGCTGGATAGCGCGGGCGGTGGCGCCGTTGACTTTGCGGATGGCGATCTCTTTGGTGCGTCGCCGGATTTCGTCGTTGACGTAGCCGATCAGCCCCATCAGCGCGATAATCAGCGTCGCCAGCGAGACGGTCGTTACCGTGTTGCGAAAGGCCCGTTCGTAATGGCGTTCCACGGTCAGTTGCTCGTCGAAAATCTGGAATTTGAACCGGACTTGCGGCGTAACTTGTTTGAGTTTGGCTTCGACGGCCCGGATCGATCGGCTGTCCATCTCCCGGAGCCGGATCGAGAGCACGAGGTTGTCGAAGTTTTGGTTGCCTTGCAACGAGAGAAAGTGTAACAGCATGGGGGGGACTTCTGCATTGACGGCTTTGATTTTGAAATCGCGGATTACGCCGATCACCGTCATCGGCGAACCGAAGTTATAAGTAATTTTTCCTACGGGATCGTCTGTCCACCCTTGTAGTTTAGCATACAGTTCATTGACGATCACCTGATCGTAGGGCGTGCCGTCGGTGAAATTACGGCCTGCGACCAACTCGATACCCATCGTGGCCAGGTATCCTGTGTCGACCATATCCGTACGGGACGAGAACAGCGTATTGTTCGTTGCACCCTCGGTACAGAGAGTGCCGTTGTAAAATTTGTTAAGAGGCACGTTAAGGCTCATCCCGATCCATTCCACTTCGGGCAGTGACCGCAGCGCTTCGCGGTATAGGTTTGCGGTACGGCTGTCCGTTTTAAGTTCCGTGTAGATAAGCCGGTCGTGTTGGTAGCCCATGTCGAGCGAAACCATGTGCCGGAATTGCAGTCCGGTGATCAGTACGAATACCGTGACGAAACTGACGCAGATCAGTTCTATGGCCAGCAGCAATTGCTTCCACCGTCGCCGGTTGCCCGAACCGTTGCGGAACGCGGCCTGTACCGATACCGAAGCGAACAACAGTGCGGGGATCAGGCTCGAGAGCAGGAATACCAGCAGGATGACCGACAGCGGGGCCCAGATGCGTGCCGGGGCGAACAGCACTGAAACCGGGATGCCGGTGAGCGTTTCTACCTGGGCACGCATTGCGTAGATCAGGACGGTCGCCAGCAGCAGCGCCGCACTGACAAGCAGGGCTGTCTCGTAAAGCGAAATGGCCAGGATGTCGCCTTTTCCGGCCCCGTTGCATTTAAGCGTCCCGATCGTCTTGCTGCGGCGTACCAGCATCGATACGGAGATCAGCACATAGTTCATCGACGAAACGAAAATAATCAGTAGCGCGAGAATGCCGATTATCAGTGCCATGCGTACCGTATTGCCGTCGACGAGGTTGGTGGAGGTGACGGGAACGAAAAAGAAACGCGGAAGACCTTGCCGGATGGCATCGACCATGAAATCGGGCGCTCCGTGCCGGATGAAAAAAGCGTTCAGTTCCGGTTCAATTGTGCGGGGATCGGTCCCGGGTTGCATTTTGATGTAAGTATCGAAACCATCGCCGTTATTCCAGCTGATCTCAGAGTCGTTTTCCGATAGGATCGCTTCCAATGGCCACAAAGTACTGTTGTGGGGTATATCCTTGAAAACTCCGCTGACCGTTACGGGTCGTTTGTTTTGATATCTCAGCTCTTTGCCGACCGGGTCCTCCCGCCCGAACAGCCGACGGGCGAAACTCTCCGAGATCATCACTTTGTCCTTGCCGGCAAGTGCCCGGTGAGGGTCACCGCTTATGACCCCGAGGTCGAGCACATCGAAAAACGATGTATCGGCAACGACCAGGTTGGCTTCGAAGTCGCGTTTGTCCGATTCGAACGGCACGGCGCCTTCGCGCCGAAACCTGGTGGCGGTTTCTACCTGCGGGAAGTCTCCCTTCAGGGCCGGTGCGACCGTTCCGAATGTTGTGTCGAAATTGCCTTTTAGTCCGTCAGCATCGTAGTGTACCCAAAATTGATAGACGCGCTCTTTATCCGGCAGGAAAGAATTGTACGACAGGTCGAATACGATGAATGAGAAAGCGAGCAGCCCTAATGCCAGCCCCAGCGTGATCGAAACGACCCGGGAGATGTTGCCGCGCAATGATTTGAGCGAATACCGGAGCGCAAAAAACAGGTTTTTCATCGGATTGGTGTTAAATGTAAGGTGAGTAGTAGTGTTTTGTAGCGGTAGTTGTAGTAGTGTCGTGTTTGATTCTGGTGGGGTGTGTCTTGTCTTGTGCTCCGAAGATATACTCCCGTTGCCGGAGACGATCTGCCGCTCCGGCAACGAGAACCTCTCTGTGTGCTATTTCAGCACCAGCATTTCGTTGTCGCCGAAAGTGTCGTAGCCCGATACGATCACTTTCTCGCCAGCCTGAAGTCCTTCGACCACTTCGTAATATTGCGGATTTTGACGCCCGATACGGATCGTGCGGCGGTATGCCCGGCTGCCGTCTTCGGTTACCACATAAATCCAGTTGCCGCCCGTCTTCTGATAGAACGCGCCGCGCGGGATCAGAATTGCGTCGGAAGGTTGACCGAGCTCGAGGTTAATGTAGTAGGTCTGGCCGGTGCGGATGTTGTCGGGACGTTTCGAAGTAAAGGTGAAGTCGGTTTTGAACTGACCTTCCTTGACATCGGGGTACACCTTGCTGACGACCAGGTCGTACCGGGCATCCTGCCGTTCGAACGATGCGGGCAGTCCGCTGCGCACGCGGTCGATATAGTGCTCGTCGATCAGCGCTTCGATCTTGTAGTCCGACAGGTCGTTGATCTGACCGATCTTGACCGTATTGGAAACTGATTGACCCAGCTCTGCGTCGAGTGTCCCGAGTTGGCCGTCGATCGGCGATTTAACGTTGAGATTGTCCATCCGTTGACGGATCAGCATCATATTTTGCCGCATGCTCTGCAGGTTCTCTTCGAGGCTTTCGATCTGGGTGGTGCGGTAGATCGAGTCCTGCTTTTGGCGCTCCTGTACCACATGGCGCGTTTCGAGCGCCAGCTCGTAATCTTCTTTGGCCTGAAGGTAGTCTTCGCGTGCGATCAGTTTTTCCTTGTAAAGCCGTTCGTTCTGGCGATATTTGCGCTCTTTGCGCTGCACGTCGATGTTCAGGCTCAGGCGCTCTTTCTGCAGGTCGAGCTTCTGCTGTTCCATCGACACCATCGTATTGCGCAGGAAGTTGTCTTTTTCGGCCAGGTCGGCCTCGCTTTGCAGGATCGCGATGCTGAGCGAAGAGTTGCTCAGCCGGACGATCACCTGGCCCTTATGTACCATAGCTCCCTCTTCGACGAGCTTTTCTTCCACCATGCCGCTCTCGAGCGGACTGAGTTGAATGGTCGTGACCGGCTGTACTTGTCCGTTCACGCGTACGTAGTCGTTGAACTGTCCTTGCTGTGCGGGTTCGATTGTCAGCAGCCTTTTGTCGACTTTTAGCGTCGAAAGGTGGTTGCCGAAAATCAGCCAGATAACCAGTATCAGCGCCAGCGCTCCGCCGACCAGGTAAGGGATGTATTTCTTTTTGATCCAACGTTTGTTTTCGATGACTCTGTCCATATCCGTATGTCTGAATGATTCTTGTTCTTATCGTGTTTCGGGCGGTGTATCCGTTTGTCGCAGGTTCTGTTTTAATTCCGTACAGGTTGTGTTAATAGTCCTGTTCGAGGTAGGGAGTACCCTTGTAGTAATCGACCACACGTTTTTTGATCAGGTATTGCAGCAGTGCGTTGAGTTTCGCGGCTTTTGCCACGAGTAACTGGTTCGAAGAGGTTTGCAGGTCGATGACGCTGGCGAGCCCCTCTTCGTATTTCCTGCGCATGGCTTTGTATGCCATCTCCTGGGCGATTACTTGTTTGGTGCATTGTATGTATTCTTTGGCGGTTCCTTCCATATCCTGTACGGCGCGTTGGATTTCGCTTTCGATCTCGTGCAGAGTTTGTTTTTGTTCCTGATCGCTTATTTTTATCAGGTTGCGTTGTTTGGCGATGGTGATCTGTTGCGAGTAGTTCTTAAAAATAGGAATATTAAGTCCGACACTGACATATTTACCCACCCGGTCTTTGAATTGTTGGCGGAAAGGAGCGTGCTCTACGGCGTTTCCTCCGATTGTCTGGCTGTAACTGGTAGAGACACCGCCGCTGAGTGACAAAGAAGGCAGCAATTGCCATTTGGCTGTCCGGAAGTTGAGCATTGCGGTTTGGAAGTCGAGCTGTGCGATCCGCGCTTTCGGCAGAAAATCGGTGGCCGTCCGGTAGATGCTGTCGGCAGGAACGTGCGGTGCGAGAGGCGCCATTGCCCAGTGCTGTGTGGTATCGAGCGGAAGCGTGTCGCCGATCGGGTAGAACATCGCTTCCTTGAGTTTCAGCATTGCATCGGCGTAAAGGTTTTGCTGCCGGGTGAGATTGAAATCCTCGCTGGCCACTTTAGCCTCGATCTCCAGTACGTCGGCGTTGCCTTTCAGTCCCAACTCCTCCTGTACTTTGGCCTGGTATAGCGTGTTTTTGCTCTCCGCGAGCTGTTCCCCCGCCAGGTTGACCATCCCGCGGTAATAATGTACGTCGGCATAGGCCTGCATCGTTTCGAGCGCGATTTCATCATTGATCAGCTGCATGTTTTCGGCACCCTGCAGCCGGGCTATTTTTGCGATGCGAAGGTTGTTGACTACTTTGAAACCGTTGAACAATGGCAGCGAACCGGAGACGCTGTAAGAGTTATTGAAGTTGTTTTGAGCGGTGTAGGTGTTGGTCTCGGGGTCGAGCGATCGGCCGAAGTTGGCATTGGCTCCTACCGAACCGCTGATGTAAGGCAGAAAATTCATGATCGCTGCGAGGTGATCGCGGTCGGTATTGGCATTCGTCAGCTCCTGTATCTTGCTGCGCGGCGAATGTTCGACCGCATAGGCCATACAGTCGTGCAGCGTCCAGGCTTTGCCCTCATCTGCCGCACGGGCCGGAAGGGTGCCGATTGCCGTGACCAGAGTGATCAAGGGAATGATTCGGGTTCGTGACATTTTTAGTGTAATTTCTGATGTGTTTGGTTCTCTTTTGTGCCAAAAGTGTGCCTTGTGGATTAAGTATTTGTTGTATAGGATATTAGTTGTTTGGTTGGTGCGGGTGAGTGTCAATAAATTTGACACTCTTGTATAATTTTTAGACGAACCTGCGTTTTGTAAATGGAGGATAAAGGTTGTGCGCTTGTTTTCGCAGATGATTTTTTAGGTATATTTGATTTGATATTCGCCGGAATGTCGGCGCGACAGGACCGGTAGTTTTAAGGAGACAATGAAATGACGGGTAAGGCGGGCAGTATATTGATCGTGGATGACAACAAAAGCATCCTCACGGCGTTGAAACTCTTGCTGGGCAATTATTTCAACAGGGTGGTGACGCTTCCGGCGCCGACCGCGCTGGTTTCGACGCTCCGTTCGGAAAAATTCGACGTGGTGCTGCTCGATATGAACTTTTCGGCCGGTATCAACAACGGCAACGAAGGGCTTTACTGGCTTTCCGAAGTGAAGAAAGAGTCTCCTGCCTCGCAGGTGGTGCTTTTTACAGCCTATGCCGACATCGATCTGGCCGTCAAGGCGATCAAAAAGGGGGCGGTCGATTTCGTTGTGAAGCCCTGGGATAATTCGAAACTGATCGCCACGTTGCAGGCGGCCTATAACCTGGGCATTTCGAAGCAGGAAGTTAAGCAGTTGCGCGAGATTAAGCGTGAATTCCGCAGCGAGGCGTCGATGTTCTGGGGTGATTCCGAGGCTATGCGGACCCTCAGGCAGATGATTGAAAAGGTGGCGCCTACCGATGCCACGATCCTGATTGCGGGGGAAAACGGCACGGGCAAGGATATGCTGGCGCGGGAGATCCATGCGCTTTCCGCGCGGCGGGACGAGTCGCTGGTGAGCGTCGATATGGGGGCCCTGACCGAGACGCTTTTCGAGAGCGAGTTGTTCGGCCATGTCAAGGGGGCTTTTACGGATGCCCGCAGCGACCGGGCCGGCAAATTCGAAGTGGCCTCGGGCGGGACGCTCTTTCTCGACGAGATCGGCAACCTGCCGTACCATTTGCAGTCCAAATTGTTGTCGGTCATCCAGAGCCGTACCGTGACGCGCGTGGGCAGCAATACGCCGGTGCCGGTCGATATCCGGCTGATTTGCGCGACGAACCGTAACCTGCCGGAAATGGTCGCGTCCGGCTCTTTCCGTGAAGACCTTTTTTACAGGATCAATACGATCCATGTGACGCTGCCGCCGCTACGCGACCGCCCGGAGGACATCCTGCCGCTGGCTGAACGTTTCCTGTCACAATATGCCGCGCGGTACGGCAAGAACATTACCGCGATCGACAGGACTGCGGCCGAGAAGCTGGGCGCCTATCCCTGGTACGGAAATATCCGCGAATTGCAGCATGCAGTGGAGAAAGCGGTGATTCTGTGCGAAGGGGAGCGGTTGCAAGCTGCCGATTTCGTATTGGCGCAGCGCGACGAAACGGTTATGCCGGGCGGCGTCACGACGCTCGAGGAGATGGAATCCTCGCTGATCCGCCGGGCGATGGACCAGCACAAGGGCAATCTGTCGCAGGTGGCCGTACAACTCGGGATTACACGGCAGACACTTTATAACAAAATCAAAAAATACAATCTTTAGGGATGTTCAGGGGAGTGGCCTCGAAGCTGGCGTTGGTGCTGCTGTTGCTGATTGCGGCGACGGTGGGGGCAACCTTGCTGATTATCCACGATCTCTGGTTTTACGGAATCCTGACGGCAGCCGTCGCCTGTTTGTTGTTAGGCGGTGTTTTCCGGCTCTACCGGTCCAATACGCGCAAGATCACGTTTATGTTCAATGCGATCGAAAACAACGACTATGCCTTTCAGTTCACCCGTTACGGCAGTTCGCTTTCGGACGACCTGTTCAACCGGTCGCTCAACCGGATCAAGGAGTTGCTGGTCAAGGCCAAGAACGAGACGATCGAGCGCGAGAAATATTATGAGCTGATCCTCGAACGGATCATTACCGGCATTGTGGTCGTGAACGAACGGGGCAGCGTCATGCAGACCAATTCCGAGGCGTTGCGTTTGCTGGGGTTGTCGGTTTTTACGCACCTGAGCCAGCTCGACCGGGTTGAGGAGGGGCTGACCGAAAAGTTCCGGGCGCTCGAAGTTGGCGAAGGAACGCGTGTGACGCTGCATCACGAGCGGGGAGAGGTCAATTTGGCGTTGCAGGCTTCTGAGGTGACGATCCGGGGCACGAGGCTGCGTATCATTGCCGTGAACGACATCGACCGTGAGCTGGACGATAAGGAGTTGGAGTCGTGGATACGACTGACGCGCGTGCTGACCCACGAGATTATGAACGCCGTTACGCCGGTGATGTCGCTCAGCGATACGCTCCTCAGGCTGCACGGCAACCGCGATGACGACACCTATCGCGGTCTCGAAGCGATTCATGCGACCAGCAAAAGCCTGATTTCATTCGTCGAGTCTTACCGTAGCTTTACCCGGATTCCCGCGCCGGAGATGGAACTGCTCGACGTGCGCAAATTCCTCGAGCGGATCGTGATGCTGGTCAGTCGCCAGATCGAAGAGCAGCACATTCGTGTCGATATCCGCGTCGAGCCCGAAGATTTGATCCTCTATGCCGATGGCAACCAAATTACGCAGGTGATCCTGAACCTGTTGAAAAATGCCGCCGGTGCGATCGGTACCCGCGAAGGAGGTGTGATCGCGCTTTCGGCTTTCTGCAACGACGAGGAGCATGTGATCGTCGATGTGGCCAACAACGGCGAACCGATTTCGGAAGAGGTGTCCCACCATATTTTCGTACCCTTCTTTACCACGAAGGAGCATGGATCGGGCATCGGCCTGAGCGTTTCGCGGCAGATCATGCGCCTGCACCGCGGCAGCCTCAAGTTGCAGCATTCGACGCCCCGGGAGACGCGGTTCCGGCTGGTGTTCCGCTAATGTGAAAAATCGGCGGCTCCGGAGGACGGAAGTACCGGATTTTGTGTAGTTTTGTAGGAAAGCCTTATCCGACATGGCACAAAAAACGATCCCATCCGGCGCGCGCAGGCTCGCCAAAACCGACTACCGTAACCTGATGCGCCGGCGCATCCGCAGGATTTTGCTGATCTGCAGCAGCTATGATGCCTATACCCTCGAAGAGGACGGGCGCCTGGAGGTGCAGCTCAACCACGAGTATATGGAGCTGAACCTGAGCAACCCGCCGTCGTTCACGCGGGTGAGCAGTTCGACCGAGGCGCTGGAGTTGTTGCAGGGTGAAAATGATTTTGACCTGGTTATCAGTATGTTCAACGTTGGGGATCTCGACGTATTCCACTTCTCTAAACAACTCAAGGCGCTGCATCCCGAAATTCCTTTCGTGCTGCTGACCAACTTCTCGAAGGATATTTACCGCCGCATAGAGGGTGAAGACCGTTCTGCGATCGACTATATCTTCAGCTGGCACGGCAACGCCGACCTGATCCTGGCGATCGTCAAGCTGATCGAGGACCGGATGAACGCCGACGACGATATTCTTGGGGTGGGCGTGCAGTCGATCCTGCTGGTCGAAGATTCGATCCGTTATTACTCGACCTACCTGCCCGCAATTTATAAGCTGGTGCTGCAGCAGAGCGCTGAGTTTCTCAAAGAGGCGCTCAACGAGCAGCAACAGATGCTGCGCAAGCGCGGGCGTCCCAAAATCCTGCTGGCGACCAATTACGAAGAGGCGGTGATGCTTTACGAGCGTTACAAGCGTAACCTGCTGGGCGTAATCTCCGATGTGGGGTTCGTGCTGCACAAGAACGATCCTGCGGACAGCGAGAAACTCGATGCGGGGATCGACCTGTGCCGGCTGATCAAGAGCGACGATCCGCACATGCCTTTCCTGTTGCAATCCTCCCAGGAGAGCATGCGCAAGACGGCTGAGGAACTGGGTGTGGGATTTGTCGTCAAGTATTCGAAAACGCTGTTGATCGAGCTGAGCGACTACATCAGCGAGGAGTTCGCCTTCGGCGATTTCGTATTCCGCGATCCCGGCAGCGGCGAGGTGATCGGCCGTGCGCGCGACCTGCGTGATATGCAGCGGCTCGTGCAGGAGATTCCCGAAGAGGTGTTGCTCTATTACACCTCCCGGAACCGACTGTCGAAGTGGATGTATTCACGGGGATTGTTCCGGCTGGCGGGTATGTTCAAATCCGTTTCCGAGAGCCATTTTCCGACGGTGGACGGGCTCCGCGAGTTCATTGCCAAAGCGATTACCGAATACCGCATCGTACAGGGGCACGGCGTGGTCGCGCATTTCGACGCGCAGACCTATAACCGCTACATCTGGTTTGCCCGTATCGGTGAGGGGTCGCTGGGGGGAAAGGCCCGAGGATTGGCCTTCATCAACAATATGCTGCAGCGTTACGACCTCTACGATAAATACGAGGGAGTCAAAGTGATGCTGCCCCGCACGGTGGTCGTGGCCACCGACTATTTCGACCAGTTCGTCCGGGACAACGGGCTGATGTATGTGATCAATGCCGACGTGGGCGATGAGGAGATTCTCTCGGAATTCGTCAGCTCGCGGTTGCCGGAAACGCTCGTGAACGATCTGCGGGCTTACATCCGCACCGTTTCCGGGCCGTTGGCGATTCGGTCGAGCTCGAAACTGGAGGATTCGCATTACCAGCCCTTCGCCGGTATCTACTCGACCTATATGATTCCCAAGACGGACAATGAAGACCAGATGTTGCGCCTGTTGGGCAAAGCGGTCAAGAGCGTCTATGCGTCGGTCTATTTCGCGGCGAGCCGGGCCTATATCCAGGCCAGTTCGAACCTGCTGAGCGAGGAAAAAATGGCTGTGGTGATCCAGGATGTCTGCGGTACCGAGGACAGCGGTTATTTCTTCCCGACCATCTCCGGCGTGGCGCGCTCGCTGAATTTTTACCCGATCGGCGACGAGCAGCCGCAGGACGGGATCGTGAATCTGGCTTTCGGATTGGGCAAACTGGTGGTCGAAGGCGGATTAACACTGCGTTTTTCACCGCGTTACCCGCGCAATGTGCTGCAGCTTTCGACGACCGAACTGGCGTTGCGGGATACCCAGCGCGAGATGTATGCGTTGAACCTGCGTCCCGAGGAGTTCAAGACGTCGCTCGACGATGCGGTGAACCTGCAGCGTTTCGAAATCAACAAAGCCAAACATTTCCGCAACATGCGCTATGTGGCTTCGACCTGGGACATGCAAAACCAGCGTATTTCGGACAGCAATTTCGAAGAGGGGCGCAAGATCGTCACTTTTTCGCAAATCCTGAAATACGATACGATGCCGCTGGCCGGGATTCTGAGCGATATGCTCGCCCTCGGCGAACGGGAGTTGCGCTGTCCGGTCGAGATCGAATTTGCCGTCAATATGGATGTGCCGTACGGGGAGGACAAGGTGTTCGATATGCTCCAGATCCGTCCGATCGTGGACAGTCCGTCGAACCGTTCGCTCGACTGGGATCAGGTGGATACCTCCGGTGCGCTCATCTATGCCGAGAGCGCGCTGGGGCTAGGTGCGATCGAAGGGGTTACCGACGTGGTCTACATCCGCCCCGACAGGTTCGATACCGCCCATACGCAACAAATGGCCGACGAGGTGAACCGGCTCAATACGGAGTTGCGCGACCAGAAACGCTCCTATGTGCTGGTCGGTCCGGGCCGTTGGGGATCGAGCGATCCGTGGCTCGGCGTACCGGTCAAGTGGCCGCATATTTCAGAGGCGAAAGTGATCGTCGAGTGCGGGCTGGATAATTTCCGTGTCGAACCGAGCCAAGGCACGCACTTTTTCCAGAATCTCACCTCGTTCGGGGTAGGTTACCTGACGATCAATCCGTTCCAGGGGGACGGCCGCTTCGATATCGCACAGCTCGATACGCAGCCCGCCCTGTACGAAAGTGCGTATGTCCGCCATGTGCGTTTTCCGGAGCCGCTTTACATCTTTGTAGACGGCCGCAAAAACCGGGCGATAATCCGTCCCGCAGACGTATAGATTCTTCCGGAGGTCCCTTCCGGGTGTTTCCTGATATTCTATGGTGCTGTGTGTACAGTTTGATGTTGTGTCTCGGGTAGGTTGTTTCGGGTATTTCCCAGGTGTCTTTTTGGCGTTTCTCTCGGGTGCGGGGCCGGGAAGTTCGGTTTTGCCTTATTTTGTTTTGGAAAAGTATACCGGCAGTTACCGGTCCAGCCGCACTGTAGCGAGGTAGATCGCAGCGTGTCCTTCGTGCGACGAGTAGTAAGAGATCCAAAGCGTGTTACCGCGGACAACAAAACCCGGATAACTGCAGTCGCCGCCGCTGGGCAGCCGCAGGAGCAGTTCGGCGCGTTTCGATCCATCCAGCCCGTACAGGCCGCAATGGGGTTCCTTTTGCACCTCCCGTGAGCCGATCAGGATGCTTCCGTCGGGCAGTGCGCACAGGTTAGGGCCGCCGAGGCGGATGCCCAGGTCGTTCCATTCCCATTCCGTATATGGAGGACGGCTTTCTCCCCACACGCCCGTGGCACCGCCTATTTCTCGCCGGACGAGCAGGTAGAGTTCGTCGTTGGGGCCGAACAGCAGCGCCGTTTCGTTCGGCATGCTGTCGCAGCGCAGCCTGGTAACGAGATCGTAATGCAATCCGTCCGACGTTTTTACCAATGACAGACGGTCGTTTTCGTAGATCGTCGCGTAACCTTCCGGGCCGTGCCAGGTGATTTTCCAAAGCCAGATTTTATTCGGGAAGAGCGTTTTGTCCACCTCGATCGGTATCGGGGCGGAAAAAGTTCTGCTCCTCGAATCGAGGAACGATACATGCGAAATTCCCCCGAGGAATTGTCCGTTCTCATAGCGGCTGCCGCCCATCAGCAGCATCAGCCGCCCGTCGGGCGTCCTGCTCAGTTGCGGGTCGCGCAGGTCGGTGCCCTGCGATTCGACCAGTGCGAACGGTTCCCATGCTTCTCCGGTGTCGGAGACCAGGATGCGGATCTTGCCATCTTCGCCCGTGAGTTGCGGGACATGGCTTTTCGCTTCGCGGAAACAGCAGTAGAGTTTGCCCTCGTAGTCGATCAGTCCGGTGAACGCCGAGTGCGGAGCTTGGTCCCAGATGCGGCGTGTGCCGGTCAGTTCCAGGGCTGAAGCAGGGGAAAAGGTGAATGCGGCGAATACTCCTGCCAGGAGCATTCCGAACAAGCGTGCGGGTTTCATAACAGTAGGAATTAAGAATAAAGCCGATTTCCCCGGCCGGGCGGATCCGTCGTTGCCGCTCCTTGCCGGGTTTAACCAAAGATACCTAAAAATATTAAAAAAGCCGCTGTTTTGCAGCGGCTTTTTAGGGATAATCATCTGAGGTACGAAGCGATAATTCCTTCCATGACCCGGTATCCTTCCGGATTGGGGTGGACGCCGTCTTTCGAGTATTCGGGCGGCAATCCGTTTCGGCCGTCCTTCATCCGGGAGTGGTAATCGACGTATTCGATGCCGTTTTCGCGGGCATAAGCTTCGATCATCGCATTGAGCCGGATGATCGAATCGGCAGGTTCGATTCCTTCGCGCCACGGGAATGCGGCGGCGGGGAGTACCGAACAGAGGAGTACCCGGATGTTGTGCAACCGGGCCAGTTCACACATCGAGGCGATATTGTCCATCACGTTTTCGAGTTCGATCGGGCCGTTGTTCTGTGCGATATCGTTCGTTCCGGCCAGAATCACGACCGCCTTCGGGGCCAGTTCGATGACGTCCGGACGAAAGCGCGCGAGCATCTCCGCCGAGGTCTGGCCGCTGATGCCCCGGCCGATGTAGCCGTTGTCCGCGAAAAAACCGGGGCGCATCCTCGCCCATCCTTCGGTGATCGAATTGCCCATGAAGACGGCTTCAGTGCCTTGCTTCGCGGTGCGGTTCGCTTCGCGGTAACGATCGAAACCCGCCCAATCTTTCTGCTGCCCGAACAAAGTGGTGCCGCATAAGAGCATGCCGAGCAGAAATCCTGTTGTTCTCATTGCCGGTTGTTTTACAAACTTTGGTTATGTACATGTTTAACCGCCCGGCCCGAGGGATCGTTCAGGTTCCGGAACGAAGCGTCCCAGGCCAGTGCCTCGGCGGTGCTGCAGGCGACGGAAGGCACCGACGGCACGCAGCGGGCGGCCGATTGCGAGGGGAAGTGCTCCTCGTAGATCGAACGGTAATAATACTCTTCCTTGTTCATCGGCGGGTTGATCGGGAAGCGCTCGGCGGCATGGCTCATCTGTTCGTCCGAGACAGCCTCCGAGGTGACTTTTTTCAGCGAGTCGATCCAACCGTAGCCCACTCCGTCGGAGAACTGCTCCTTCTGGCGCCATACCACGCTTTCGGGCAGCAGGTCCTCGAACGCTTTGCGGACGATCCATTTTTCCATGCGGCCGTCCTTGGCCATTTTCGCTTCGGGATTGATACGCATGGCGATATCCATGAACTCTTTGTCGAGGAACGGTACGCGCCCTTCCACGCCCCAGGCCGCCAGTGCCTTGTTCGCCCGCAGGCAGTCGTACAGGTGCAGTTTGCCCAATTTGCGCACGGTCTCTTCGTGGAAGGCGCGTGCATCGGGCGCTTTGTGGAAATAGAGGTAACCGCCGAAAAGCTCGTCGGCTCCTTCGCCGGAAAGGACCATTTTGATACCCATCGACTTGATTACGCGGGAGAGCAGGTACATCGGCGTAGAAGCCCGCACGGTGGTCACATCGTAGGTCTCGAGGTAATAGATGACATCCCGCAGCGCATCCAGGCCCTCCTGGATCGTGTAGTGGATTTCGTGGTGCACGGTGCCGATGTGGTCGGCTACTTTACGAGCTGCGGCCAGGTCGGGTGCACCTTTGAGTCCTACGGCGAACGAGTGTAGCTGCGGCCACCACGCATCGCTGCGTCCGTCCGTTTCGATACGCTTGGCGGCGAATTTCTTCGCTATGGCCGAAATGACCGACGAATCGAGTCCGCCCGAAAGGAGCACTCCGTACGGAACGTCCGACATCAATTGGCGGCGTACGGCCTCTTCCAGCCCCTCGCGTAGCTGTTCGATGTCGGCGCCGTTGTTTTTCACTGCATCGTACTGCATCCAGTCGCGCGTATACCACCGGGTCATTTTCTTGTCCGTACTGCAGAGATAGTGCCCCGGCAGGAACGGATCGATCACTTTGCATATCCCTTCGAGCGCTTTGAGTTCCGAGGCGACGTAAAAATGGTTCCGTTCGTCCCAGCCCATGTAGAGCGGGATGATCCCCATGTGGTCACGGGCCACCAGGTAAAGATCCTTTTCGCTGTCATACAGTGCGAATGCGAAGATACCGTTCAGCTCTTCCAGAAAATTGATCCCCTTTTTGCGGTACAATGCAAGGATTACCTCGCAGTCCGAGCCGGTCAGGAATTCATACTCGCCTGCAAGCTGCTCGCGCAATTGCCGGTGGTTGTAAATCTCTCCGTTGACGGCCAGAATCAGTTTTCCGTCTTTGCTTTTGAGGGGTTGTCCTCCCGATTCGGGATCTACGATCGAGAGTCGTTCGTGGGCGAGGATTGTGTTTGTTCCGCAATAAATGCCCGACCAGTCGGGGCCCCGGTGGCGGATTTTCCGGGCCATTTTCAGTACTTGGGGTCTGAAACTCTCCGCGTCGGAAGAGATGTCAAACATCCCGACGATTCCACACATAGATGTTTGCTTTTACACGATAAGGTTACCCCGCAAATATAATAAAAGATTTTAATTACTGTTTTTGCGGCGTAACGTCATGCGAAGCAATTCGTCGAGCGAATATTCGCCCGGTCCGGCGATCAGCAGCGTGATGTAGATACTCAGGTACAGCAGCGCGAGTTCCGAGGCAGCCATCGTGAAGCCGGGAAAGGTGAGGAAGGCGGCCACGCACATCCCGACAATCAGCGGGATAACCGCCAGCCGGGTAACCAGGCCTACGATCACCAGCAGGGAACAGCCCACTTCGGCGCAGGTGATCAGCAATAGTGAAAAGCCCGCGCCCAACCCGACCGGATCGGGAAAATTCGCTTTCAGCGCGCTGAAATTTTCTATTTTGGCTACGCCGTGCGTCAGCATCATAATGCCCACGAAGATACGCAGCAACAACAATGCGATGTCCGAACCGTTGCTCGACAGGAGCAGGTTAGTGAGTCGGGAAACAGATTTGCTCATGGTGTTGGGATTTAACGGGTTGTTTTATGTGAGGATAATGCAAGAAATGTACCCGATTGCAGGTGGCGGCCAAATAATCGCGGGGATAAAGGCACGGGCGTTTCGTTCCCGGCATTCCGGATGTCGTCCGGCCGGACAGGGGCGGATTGGTTTTGCTGTATGCATCCTCGTCGTACGCATATCGGGCGCCCCCCCTTTTCGTGTGAATGCCGGAGCGATTCGGGCCTTAAGATGCTATCTTTGCGGGAAAATTCCGGGTCATGAACATGAAAGCCAAAGGCTATATTCTGGGAGCTGTCGCAGCTGCGACCTACGGGATGAATCCCTTGTTTGCCCTGCCGCTTTACAAAGCGGGGATGAATCCCGATTCCGTGCTCTTTTTCAGGTATTTGTTCGCCATTCCCATTCTCGGCGTTATGATCAGGGCGAGGGGACGGCACTTTACCCTCCGGCGAAGGGAAGTGCTGCCGCTGGTTGTGATGGGCCTGTTGGTGGCCCTCTCTTCCCTGACCTTGTTCCAGAGTTACAATTATATGGAGGCCGGTATCGCATCGACGTTGCTGTTCGTTTATCCGATTATGGTCGCACTGATTATGGCGGTTGTTTTCAAGGAAAAATTGACCCCGCAGACCCTCTTGTGCATTGTGCTGGCGTTGGGCGGGATCGGTTTGCTGTATAAAGGCGGGGACGGGGCTGCGCTCAGCCTTGTCGGGACGATGCTGGTCATGGTTTCGGCGCTTTCGTATGCCATCTACCTCGTCGGCATCAACCAGTCGGCACTGAAAGATATGGCGACTCTTCAGGTAACTTTCTACGTGCTGTTGTTCGGATTGTCGCTGTTTGTCGTCCGTCTGGGTATGTCTGGTAATTTATGCGTGCCGGACCAATGGTATTTGTGGGGAAATTTACTGGCCCTGGCCGTTTTCCCGACTGCCGTGTCGTTCCTGTGTACGACCAGTGCCATCCAGTATATCGGTTCCACACCCACGGCCATTCTGGGAGCACTGGAACCTGTGACGGCCATATTCTTTGGGGTGACCGTATTCGGGGAGATGCTGACCCTCCGTGAGAGCATAGGGTTGGTCATGATCGTGACGGCTGTCACTTTTGTGATCGCAGGCAGCAATATTACCCTGTACCTGATCCGGTTCAGGAAACTGTTTCCGCGGCTCTCCGTCGGGGGGCGGAAAAGGGCAGGTAGTAAAGAGCCGTTAAGCCGTTAAAATATTCCGGGAAGTACCGTTCGTTGACCGGCGGTGGGAAAGGCGCGGATATGAAAAAAGCACCTGCTTTTGCAGGTGCTTTTCCCTGAGCCTCAAGCCGGACTCGGACCGGCGACCTTTTCATTACGAATGAAATGCTCTACCAACTGAGCTATTGAGGCGGAGATTCCTGTTTGAATTCCGGGTGCAAATTTGGGAAATAAAATCGGAATTTTCAAGAACTTCACGGAATAAATCCGTGCGACAGAGGATAATTGTCAGGTTGTCAGGATTGTGTCGCCCATTTTTTGCGTATCTGTTCCTCCGTTTTGTGATTTTTGCCGTTCATTGCAGGTCCCGGAGCGGAATAACCCGGCAATGTTGCTTTTTCAGGTATTTCAGGATCTTCCGGAACTCTTTGGGCGACGTGCTGACGAAATCGTGTGCGAGATCGGGCACCCCGTGCAGGCAGAGAACTACTGCGCCCCCCTCCGGACAAGCTTCGACTGCTTGGCGGACATAGGCCAGCGTGTGCCCGGTTTTGTGGTTGATCGAGTAGCTCGGGACCATCATCGGGTCGGATATGTCCCGCAGGTAAGGCCGGTCGCCGCCGTGACGCGCATAGCGGTAACCCCGTTCCCGGAGTAGGGCAATGCCTTCCGCGCTGGTGTCGTAGCCCGGATAGGCGAACGTCGTCGGATGGGGAATGCCGTATTGCGCGCATTTATCCTCGATGTAGCGGATTTGTTCCTCTATTTGTTCACGGTCGAGCTTGCTCATGGCCGGATGGGAGCGGGTATGGTTGCCGATTTCGAAACCCATTTCCGACAATTCCCGGATTTGTTCCCAGCTCATGTAGTGTTCCTTGTTTTCGAATCCGCGGAATTCGCAGACGAAGAATGTACCCCCGAGACCGTACTTTTTCAGGAGCGGTGCGACTACGGTCCGGTGGCTGGCGGCGGCATCGTCGAAAGTCAGCACGACCGTCTTGCCTGCGGCAGGTTGCGATGGGGCGCCCGGTGTTGCGGGTGGTGCAGCACCGACCGGCGTGCGGAACCCCGGGAGTGCGGAGAGTGTTAATAATACTGCGGCCAGCGATATGGAAAGGGCTGGAATCTTTTTCATGTCAGGTGAATTTTGCGGGAGATACCGGGTTTTCCCGAATCGGAAGATAAAATTGACATTTTTTCGACACTTTTCCAAATTCTGCCCGTCTCTGTGATACCGTATATCCTTGTGCCGGATTATTCGTACCTTTGCAACCCGATTATACTAAATTACAGCCAAACGATATGAATTGCCGCCGATATGCCGGAGGGTTGCTGCTTTCCGGCCTTTTTCTGCTTTTTTTCCAGGGAACGCCGCGTGCCGGCGCCGATGTGTCCCGACAACCGGAGCATCACTCCTACCTGCGCCCGCCGTTCCTGCGGCCCGGTGATACGGTGTCCGTCGTAGCCGTGTCGTCCAAATTGCCGAAAAAGGTCGATACGTCGTTTATCCGTACGATCGCTTCGTGGGGATTGACGGTCAAATTGGGCGAACACCTTTTCAGCCGGGACAGCGGTTGGTTTGCCGGAACCGACCGGGAGCGTGCCGGTGATTTGCAGCGGGCACTCGATGATCCCTCCGTCCGGGCAGTGATTTTCTACAAAGGGGGCTACGGTGCGGTACGCACGCTGGACCATCTCGACCTGAAAGTGCTCCGGAAACATCCGAAATGGCTGGCCGGGTTCAGCGATGTGACGGTCTTGCATCAGGCGCTGCGGAAGATCGGTGTGGAATCGATCCACGGCACAATGCCCGTCCTGTTCCGAACCGATACCCTGAAGACCGATACCTCCGCACTTTCGTTGCGGGACGCCCTGTTCGGGGAGATCGGCGGTTACCGTACGTCGCCGCATGCTTATAACCGGCCGGGCCGGGCCGAAGGACGGCTGGTCGGCGGCAATCTGTCGCTGATTTATGCGCTGAACGGTACCGACCTGGATAACGATATGGACGAACCCTCGGTGCTTTTTATCGAGGATGTAGGGGAAAATATCTACCATATAGACCGGATGATGCAGAACCTGAAGCGCAGCGGCAAGCTTGCGCGAGCCAAAGCCGTCGTGGTCGGATATTTCAACAAAATGAAGTTCGAGAAGGAGTGGGGTGCGGATGCCGAGGCATTGATCAACGCCTATACGGCATCTTTGGGGGTACCTGTAATTTTCGGCTTTCCCGCCGGGCACGCCAGTCCGAATATGAGCCTCTATATGGGGCGCCGGGTGTCGGTCGTCGTCACGCCCGAGGGTGCGGCGCTCGAATTCCTTTGACGGGAATGCCCCTTGCCGTATAACCGGTTGCCGGTATTCAGGTACTGTTATCCGTTCTCGTCCCGATTCCCTTTTCCGCTCCCGTCTGCGTTTTCGTCTCCGTCGTCACCTCGGAACGATACCCCGCAAAGGTGGTCGCAGTAGATGGCTGCCGCTTCGCGGACGATTTCCGGACAGGGACGTTTTTTATAGTAGTTTTCCGTTCGTGCTTCGGGAGTAGGGGAGAGCGGAGCGCCTGTCGTGATGCCCAGCAGTTCGCGGCAGACGCAGGAACCGTTGCGCCGCCGGAATTCGGCGGCCAGTTCCTGTACCAGTTTGTAATTGTTGCCCTTACCTTTTCTGTCGCCCGCCTCGGTCGATCCGTTTTCGAGTCCGGCCAGCATGAAAAGTCCGCATGCAGCACCGCAGGTTTCGCGCATACGACCGATACCTCCGCCGAACGGGGCGGACATTCTCAGCGCCAACTCGCGTTCCACGCCGTACAGGTCGGCAAAAGCGGCGACTACCGATTGCGAACAATTGTAGCCGCTGCCGAACAGTTCGCCTGCCTGTTCGACCCGGGCGTTTAACATTTGCCGGTCTGCATCGCTGACCGGCTTCCCTTTTTCCTCGATTGTCATGCTTTCGGTTGTCTCTTTACAGTCCGGTGTGATGGATGGTAGCTCGTATATAGGGGGGCGCTGGATTATTCCACCAGCCGGAACGGTTCTTTGGAGTCGCCCGTCCATTGGTAGAGGTGCACCGTGCTGCTCTGCAGTTTGCCGCCGGGGCCGCCGTCCTGGTGTGAAATGTAGAAATAGCCGCCTCCGATCGGACACAGGCCCGTGGTCCCCCATTCGAACTGCCAGCCCCGGATGCCGCTGGCGGGGTCGTTTTCACCTTCCTGCACCAATGAAAGCACTTCGCCTTCGACCGGGGTGTCGAATCCGGCGAGCGTCTCTTTCCGGGGGGCTTTCGAACCGTCGATCACGAAGAGCGAATAGTTCGGATATTGGCTTTTTTTGCCCCGGTATACGGCGGCGTACCAGTTTCCGGACGCACAGTCGTAAGCGAGGTTTTGGATGCCGTAAGAGGTATTGCCCGTGCGAACGAAATATTTATGGTCGGGAGCCGCCGGGCCGCTCCGGTGCGGAGCCTGTTGCGTGAGCGTCTGTTCGTATTGTTTCCAGGTCTCGGGATCGTAATTCAGGATCACCTGGTAGTCGTTGTCGCTACGGGTCGTGTCGCCGTAAATGCCGTAGGCGACATTGAGGTGGGGTTTGCTCCCTTTCGGTGCGCCGAATGCGGGTCCGAACGAGATGCCGTCGATGCCCGAGCAGCCCAGACGGTGTTTCACCTCGCGGCCGCCGTTGACGGCCGTTCCATAATAATCGTCCACGACCTCTTTAAGGTAAACGGCCGTCATCACGCCGTCTGTTTCCGCATCCATATCGGGCCGCGTAATCTTATCGACATCGAAGATCGCCACGTAAAAGGCGTCCGATGGATTTTCCCCATTGCCTTCTTTGTTGAGCTGGCGCAGGATGCCGCGACCGATTTCATCGTTCTTGTACTCCAGCGAACCGTACACCCGGCCGTCTTCAGGATTGACCGTCAGGCAGCCCAGATGGCCCGTCATGCCCTTTACGCTGCCGATCAGCTTGCCTTGCAGGTCCGTTTTGAGCAGTTCGGTGGTGAACGAAAAATACATGTAGCCGTTTTTGAGGTCTACTGCGATACCCTGCACATGGAACGGTCCCCGGACGCCAGAGAAAACCTCCCGGGGCAATTTCGACAACTCAGGCGTACAACATGTCTGGCAGCACGTTGGACAAGCCAGTGCCGACCGTCCGGTTTGTGCAGGTTTTCCGGCTTTTGAGGCCGGAGCGGTGAGCAATAACATGGCGCTCAAAAAAGAAAAGAGGCGGGAGATTCTCATGGGATCGAAAATTTTAGCTTAATATATACGAACAGTTTGGGATGATGGCTCTTGCAGACAATACCTTCAAGGGGTGTTCCTTATGACAAAAATAAGGAATAAAACCTTCGGATGCAAGATGTTTTCGGCTGTCCATGCAACGAACTATCCGGATTCTGATGTAAAGAGTATGGGGTCGGAACATTTTTCCGGTCTCGCAGACTAATGAAAAATCGGACTTATTCCATACTCCGATATTTTAGGTATTCAAATTTATAAGGACTAAAGTGAATATACAATGAAGAAGTTGAGCTAATTTCCGTTTGTCGGAGATCGTTATCCTGCGGCGTTCGGCGACGATGAGCCCCTCCTGCTGCATACGGGTCATCTCCCGTTCGAGCGAAGGGCGCGACACCCCGAAATATTCGGCCAAAGCGGCTTTCGTCTTGTCCAGTTCGACCGTCTCCGTGCCGGATACTGTAGCGAGGTGCAGCAGGTACATGGCGGTCTTCTGCCGGATCGTGCGGAATGACATGAAGTGCAGTTTCCGGCTCAGCCGGGAGGCAAAATCGGCCGAAATATCGAGGTAGTTTTTCAGGATCGTTTCGTTCATGGAGAGCATTTTCAGGATTGACTGCTTAGGGATTACAACCGCTTCGACGTGCTCCCGCGCGGTGGCCTGTACCGGGAAACGGTTGTCCCGCCCGAACAGGAATAGGACCGCCAACGGGTTGGGGGCTTCGATATCCTCCACCTTGACCACTTTCCCCGACGGATCGGTCATTTCGGCCTTGACACTCCCTTTGAGCAGGATGATAAGCCGGTTTGCCGGTTCGTCCTGCAAAGCGAGAATCTCGCCTTTCTTAAAGCTGTTTTCATGAATGTTCAATTCATTGAAGATTCCTTCGAGCTCATCGGGCGTTATCTGCCCAAACAGGGGGATGTGGGTCAATGCCGAATAGTCCATAGCAGTCTCTTGTCGGTGCGTATGCGAAGGTAGAATAATTTTTTCGAGTGTAACAATAGTGACACTTGTTGGTAGTCTGTTGCCATAATTTTGCCTGAAACAAAAAGCACGAAAAAATGAAACGCACGGTTATCAGAATAGACGAAGCCTTTTGCAACGGCTGTGGAAACTGCATCGACGGTTGCCACGAAGGAGCCCTGCAACTGATTGACGGTAAAGCGGTCATGATCAGCGACCTTTACTGTGATGGCCTCGGCGCCTGTATCGGGGAGTGCCCGGTGGGGGCGATCGCGTTCGAAGAGCGTGAGGCGGCCCCCTACGATGAGGAGGCCGTCATGGAGCGCCTCGCCCCGAAAGGTGAAGCCGTTCTCATCGCGCACCTCAGGCACCTGCACGAACACAATGAACACAAGTGGGTTGCGCAGGGATTGGATTGCCTGAAAAAACGCGGCATACATGTTGATCCGAAAAAAATCGGGATTACTTCGGAGTCGAGTGGAAACTGCGTGTCCGGTTCATTCCGGCCGGATACCGCCGGACGGAACGAACCGCTCGCCTGCGGCTGTCCGGGAACGATGGCGCGGGAGATCAGGCGGCCGCAAGCCGGATTCGCAGTGGCCCCGGCACCAAACGCCGCTCCGTACGGGGAGTTACGATGTTCTGAACTGCGGCAATTCCCGGTTCAGCTTCATCTGCTCAATCCGCAGGCCGGGTTCCTCCGGGATGTCGACCTGCTGTTGGCGGCCGATTGCACCGCTTTTGCCTGCGGGGATTTCCACAATCGTTTCCTGCGCGGGAAATCGCTGGCAATCGCATGTCCGAAGCTCGACAGCAACACGCAGACCTACGTCGGCAAACTGACGGAAATGATCGATGGAGCGAAAATCAATACGCTGACCGTGCTCGTCATGGAAGTCCCCTGCTGCCGGGGATTGGTGCAGATCGCCCGACAGGCGCGGGAAAAGGCCCGCAGGCACATTCCAGTCAAAACGGTCGTCCTCTCGGCCGGCGGCGAGGTAATCGACGACCAATGGATCTAATTACTCACTAAATACAAAACAATTATGGAAATGTTCTGTTTTCAGTGTCAGGAAGCGGCCGGAGGAAAAGGCTGCACGATACAGGGAGTTTGCGGCAAGCTGCCCCGGACGGCTGAATTGATGGATGTACTGCTGTATGCCGTTCGCGGGGAGGCGATTGTCAACCGGGCCCTGCGCGATAAAGGCGCAGCCGAAGAGAAGGCCAGCCGCCAGATAATCGACGCGCTGTTCAGTACGATTACCAACGCTAATTTCGACGATGAGGCGCTTAAAATGCGTATCGACAAAGCTCTTTCGATGAAAAACGAATTGATCGGGACGGCGAAAAAACGTAGCATCGGGTTGCCTTCGCTGCCGGAGGTAGCGTTCCATCCTGCCCCGGACCGGTATGAATCGGCAGCAGAGAGGGTCGGCGTATTGAGCATGGAAAACGAAGATATCCGTTCGCTCAAACAGATGGTTGTTTACGGGGTAAAAGGTGCGGCAGCCTATACCGAGCACGCCCTGAACCTCGGATTTGCCGATCCCGATATTTTTGCGATGATCGAAAATGCGCTTGCCGAAGTCTGCCGCCCGGATATCGATGCAGACGCGCTTACGGCGCTGGTTCTGAACGTTGGCGAATGCGGAGTCAAAGCCATGGCACTGCTCGACAAAGCCAATACGACCACCTACGGCAATCCCGAAATCACCAAAGTCAATATCGGGGTGGGTAAAAATCCGGGTATTCTCGTCAGCGGACATGATTTGAAGGATTTTGAAGAATTGCTCGAACAGACGGCCGGAACCGGCGTGGACGTCTATACCCACAGCGAAATGCTGCCGGCCCATTACTATCCGGCATTTAAGAAATACCCGCATTTCGTCGGCAACTACGGCAACGCCTGGTGGCGCCAACGCGAGGAGTTCGCGACATTCAACGGCCCGATCCTTTTCACGACCAACTGCATCGTGCCTCCGCTCAAAAATGCGACCTATGCCGGTCGGATTTATACGACCGGCTCGTCGGGGCTTCCCGGCGCAACCCACATTCCCGACCGGCAGGAGGGCAAGCCGAAAGATTTCTCCGCGCTGATCGCACATGCCAAACGGTGCGCTCCGCCGACCGAGATCGAACAGGGTGAGATCGTTGGAGGATTCGCCCACAAACAGGTGATCGCATTGGCCGACAAAGTGGTGGAGGCCGTGAAATCGGGAGCGATCCGTAAATTCGTCGTGATGGCCGGATGTGACGGACGCTTCAAATCCCGCCAGTATTATACCGATTTCGCTGAAGCGCTGCCAAAAGATACGGTAATCCTGACGGCCGGCTGCGCCAAGTACCGTTACAACAAGCTGCCGCTTGGGGATATCGGGGGCATTCCGCGCGTACTCGATGCCGGACAGTGCAACGACAGTTACTCGCTGGTGATGATCGCACTGGCCCTGCAAAAGGCCTTTGGGCTGAAGAGTGTCAATGACCTGCCGATCGTTTACAACATTGCCTGGTACGAGCAGAAGGCGGTGATCGTACTGCTTGCCCTGCTCAGCCTGGGCATCACGAACATTCACCTCGGCCCGACGCTCCCTGCTTTCCTCTCTCCGAACGTAACCAAGGTGTTGGTCGAAAAATTCGGAATCGGCGGAATCTCCGATGTGGGAAACGATATGAAAAACTGGATTCAATAAAACAAGACGTTATGAAAGAGACTTTCCCGAAATCCTCCGTTATGATTATGGCTGATATGGTCGGTTATGCGGACGGAGGTGTCGTCAGCAAACAGGTGTTGAAAAACGACGCGGGTAATATTACGCTTTTCTCGTTCGATGAAGGGCAGGGCTTGAGCGAACACACTGCCCCCTTCGATGCATTGGTGCAGAATCTGGAAGGCGAGGTGGAAATTGTGCTCGCTGGGCAGCCGTTGCGTTTGAAGAGAGGGGAGTCGGTTATTATGCCGGCCGGAATGAAACACTCCCTGCGTGCGGTCACCCGCTTCAAGATGTTGCTGACTATGATAAGAGACTAACCGACCTTCGACGCTGTCGGAGCCATCCTTTTTCGTATCCGGAAAGAGCCGGATACGAAAAAGGGCGGCTTTGTTTTGGCGGTTTGGATCGGATGGAAATGGTGAATGAAAATAGGCGGGTTAGATAATGAGTTTCATTAGTCTTTTCATCCTGTTTTCCGTGGACGAGAGCAATGGAAGTATTTACCTTCACTTCTATCTTGGATTTTCGCTCCGGTAACCGCTTGACAGCATTTTGCGAAAATGGGGTGTAGGTGGGGTGGATGTTTTCTGCTGTACGGTTGCAATCATATATCGTCCGTCATTGTATGTGAGGTCTTTCCAAACCACGCCTGCGGAGGTACATAAAAAATGAAAATCTTGTTGAAAGAATACAATGCAAAGAAGATAAAAACATTTGAGGATGTGATCGACCTGCATCAGCGTTTTGAGGTGATACACCCGTTCCAGGACGGCAACGGGCGCGTAGGACGCCTGCTTATGTTCAAAGAGTGTCTGGCAAACGGTTTCGTTCCGTTCATCATCACCGATGAACTGAAGATGTTTTACTGTCGGGGACTTCAGCAGTGGCCGCAATTCAAAGAATATCTGCTCGATACTTGTCTCACGGCACAGGACAACTACAAAGCGCAGCTCGATTATTTCAAGATCAAATATAAGCCAAAGAAATTTTTCGACAGAACAGAGGAAAGATCATCCTTGCGGGAAATACATGAAATGGCGAAAAGCAATCCCCAGTGCGCGGCGGTTACTATAAGCAGCATGAAGTTTACGAAGGAACGACTAATGTGATTCTGCCAGAGATCACAGGACATCATTAATATAGCCATTACGAGACTCTGTATAGATCCCGTATCGTATCTGTTATGAAAACTGATAATGTCGTGTGCAAGAGGCTTATTTTTAATATTTTAAAATGTAATCCGGCAGGAGCCTTATGTGATCCGCCTGGGGATCTTTAATACCTCCGGAATTAACAGCAAATACCCTTCGAATGCGAATTTAGGCGAGGTTTAAGCCGGCTAAGCAGTTTCGTCTACCCGTAATCCCCCATTACCAAAATTCAGTCTATAAAATCTTCATTATATCGTCATCGAAGGTATCTTCGTTTACGGCCCGGCCCCGGGCCTTGCTCCTGTAGTTATACACCGATTGGAGCGTAATACGGAAAAAGGAGGCGATCTGCTTGTTATCGGCAACTCCCAGTCTTACCAGCGCCAATATACGTAACTCGGTATTCAATTTATTGGCCGAATTCTGATCGTACGTATATAACTGATCCGGCTTGAGCAGTTTATTGACCTCGTCGGCAAAATGTGGGAAAAGGTCGGTGATCGATTTGTCGAAATCGGCCAATAGGCTATTATAATCCTCGTTCATATCGAACATAGAGGATATATCCTGCTTTATTTTTTCGCAGGACGTACTGCCGTTTAGCATTTTCAATAGCTGCTTTTTGTATTTTTCTGCCTTTTCTATCTGTACTAAATTTCGGTTGATGAATAATTTAAGATATGCCTCCATCCTCAGTGCGGAATCCTGCAGGCGGGCATTCGTTACCGACAATTTTTTACGGTTGTTTTTGTTCTCCTTGTTGCTGCGCAGCAACAAAAACAGACAAAACCCCAGCGTCACTAAAAAGATGGAAACGACAACAGCGACTATTTCTAACGTTTTTTTGCGCGCTTCAGCTCTCTCCAGATTGATCTGCAATGTGTAATAATAGGTGGATTTGATAAGGTCCGCTCTATAACTGTCTCCGAAGATAACCGCATCTTCGACGGCAACATTTATGTATTCATCGGCCATGTGTGCGTAAGGATTGTTAGAATTGATCAGCAATCTGCCTACATATAAAAGTGACAGCAAATTTGTCATAGCCAACTCATTGGAAATTATCGCGCTTCTTGTGAATGCTTCGAGAGACACACGCTTATAGTTATCCCCCAGTTCGAGATAAACCAACCCCAGATAATACAGATATTCGGCACTCAGATAAGGCTTGACGTCATCCCTTTTCTGCAGGGTTTTAATGGTATTGATGGCTTGTTGGTAATTTTTTTCCAAATAAAATTTGTAAGCCTGGACACTTAAATATTCCGATTCATCGCCTCTTTCCAAGGCCAGGTATGAATCCGCATTCCGAAGCGCCAGTTCTATGTATTTATCCCTGTAGTGAGAGTCATTCTGAAGCTTGGTGTAACTGTGGCATACGTGCATATACACTTTATAATACGTTTTCCGTAATTCAACGGGCAGCTTATCGGGATCAATTGATTCTAGAATGGAGAGGGACTCGTGTGTAAGCCCTGAAAAGCGCAGGTAGTTTGCCCGGCGCAGGAGAGATTCCGTAATGAGGTTCCGGTCGCCCAATTGCCTGGCTATTTCCAGACATTGGTCGGCATAATATAACGTGGGGGCGTTTTCATAATTGCTGTATTGAGAGACCAATTCTTTGGAAAGCTCATATTTCTGTTCCAGCGAAGCAGCATTGAGCAACCGGTTTTTGAGCTCGATCAATGTATCGTTCTTTTGCTCTATGTAAAACGAACGGTTAGCGATAGACGCATCCAACCTGATGAAAAGCGAGTCTGGCGCCAATGATTCTCCGGACGCCACGCAGCACCCCAAGAGACATAATATCAAAATTATAGTCTGTTTCATAATTTCCGTCACAAAAACAACAATCCCTTAAACATGTTGACAACTGCCGTTCATTCGTGAAAGTTACACGCGGCTATATGGATTCGAATTGTATACCAAAAGTATGCATTTTCCGTGCAACTAAGCCCCATATCCTTTCTCAATCTGCATCTACCTCCAATCAATCGAATTAGAGACCTACTATACTACATAACATATACCTAACATTATATAATTGTCAGTCATGTGTATGTTGCTGATAATTAATCGTTTTTCTGATTTGTGGCACTTAACCAAAACACTAATATTACAGCTAATTAACACAAAATCAAGCATAACAAAGTCTAATTTTGCAGCGTTTTTCACTAAACTTCAGCTAATCACAGATAATCAAATTTAAAGAGTTTATCCGCAACCAGTTATGGTATTCTCTGTACTCCTGAAACCGATTGAACACGAATATATTGTACTCTTTATAATTATCAGCACCACATTAATAAAAAAATGAACAGATTGAACAGATATATATTATGGCGCACGCTCATGTTTGCCTCGATGACGCTGTTTTTTGGGGCGACAAACTACAGCTATGCCGCGTCTCCCGGGCACCAGCAGGATACATTGACTGCGGTATTTTATTTTGCCAACAACAGTTCGCTTCTGATGCGGGAGTACCGCACCAACCAGGCCGAATTGAATAAACTGGAAGAAATACTCCGGGATATAACGGTTAGCTCCGCACTGGATTCCATTGTCATCGAAGGAAGCTCGTCCCTTATCGGATCGTTCCGGACCAATTCACGCTTATCGTACGAACGTGCCATGGCGGTAAGAAGTCATATCCGATGGAAATTCCCCGATGTGGAGTTGAATGAACAGAAAATATTTATAAAACCGTCGGTTATCAATTGGGGCTACCTTTTCGAACAGGTCCGACTTGACAGGATGGTTCCATACAGGGATGATCTTCTGCGCATACTTTCGATGCCGCTTGATGAAGAATCGAAGTTCATTCAGATAAAGCGTCTGGGCGGCGGCGCAACAGAGAATTACCTGACACGCAACTTTGCAAGGCTTATGCGGTCGGGAACAAGCGTTGTATTCTACTTAAAGGAAGAAAATCCCGAAAAAGCACAGCAACAGGAAGAGTTTGTCACAGTACCCGTCCCGCCAGACAGTACCGCGATAGAAACGACTATTGATTTTCCCGGGCAGGTGGTGGTGTCGGAAGCTGGCACTGATCCGGTAAACGATCCGAGCGACACCTTGTCGATTCCATCGTTGATGACAATGGCACGCAAGCCGCTTTTTGCGATAAAAACCAACCTTCTGTACGATTTAGGAGCTGCGGTCAATGCCGGTATCGAAATACCTATGGGGCAGCGCTGGTCATTGGCTACGGAATGGGTGTTCCCGTGGTGGCTTTGGGAAAAAAAACAACACGCCCTGGAAGTGCTGAACGGGAACCTGGAATTGCGTTACTGGTGGGGTGAGCGTACAGGACGCAGTCAAATGACGGGATGGTTTACGGGTCTATATGCGGGCGGTGGTTATTATGATGTGGAATGGAAGACAAAAGGATATCAGGGCGAGTTTGTTTCAGCGGGTATTACCGGAGGTTTTGCCCACAGCATCAGCAAAAACTGGCGGATGGAGTATTCGCTCGGTTTAGGATATCTGGGAAGCAAGTACAGGGAATACACTGCCAAAAAATGCGGAGAGGACGATCAGTGGCACCTTATTCTCAAGAACCGGGGGAACTTCCACTGGGTTGGTCCGACCCAATTGAAGGTATCCCTGGTATGGATGATTAACCGCGGTTACCGCAAGTAAGAAAGCGAATAATGAAACGCATATACAATGAATATACAGTATTGATGCTGGCCGTCGCACTGCTCTTCAGCAGTTGCCGCCGCCCTATTGAAGAAGTGGTGGGTCTGCGTGCCGTTATCCCCATGGGAACGCTGTGGGAGAAAGCCGGTATAGCCCCGCAAAACGTAACCGCATTGTTTTACAGCAAAAATGACGGCAAATTGGTTCTGGAACACCGGTTTGAAAACAGCGCCAACCGGATACAGACCTATGCCTATGTGCCCGAAGGGGCCTACACGGTTGTCGTTTTCAATGAGATCCGGGGACAGCTATATGGGATCGGTATTCGCGGATATGAGAATCTGTCGACACTCGAAGCGTACGCCACGATCAATTCCAACCCCACCGTACCGTTAAGGTCGGGCGATGTTCCATACGTTTACGAACCGGATATCCTGGCTTCGGTTACGGTACGTGATTTCGAAGTGAGTTGTGCAATGGTCAGGTATACCCAGAATCCAGAAGGGCAGACGCCTTCTCCGGGGATGCAGGAATCCATCGAAGCCCTGGTAGGATTGATACCCGAACGTAAGGTGCATGAATTGAATGTCACTGTCCATGTGGAGGGTTTGAATAATGCTCGTATGCCGGCACTGATCGATTTGAACGGGATGGCGGGGGCCTATAATTTCAGCGGGGACAGGAGTACACTGCAGGCCGTTAGCCAGCAGTTCACCATAAACAACAGAACCTATAACCCCGGCTCGACCACGGCAGGGACGATTTCAACCACTGTCCGCACGTTCGGGATCCCGGGCCAACAGCCCTCGTCGCTTACTCCCCAGCCCGACCGTCAGATCGCAATGGACTTTTTCTTCATCTTGAAGGACAGGGACCGGACCGTTGTGCACCAGCAGGCGAATGTTACCGGGCTGATCCGGTATCTGCCGGGGCAGCATGGGGCGACGGCTCTCGAAGTGGAGGTGGACTTGCCCGAGCGGCTGCCCGATGTGGAGCCCGAGGGAGGAGGTTCCGGTTTTGACTCGGAGCTTATCGATTGGGATGTGATAGATGTACCCTTAACATCGAAATAAGATAGTGGTTATCAATAAATAATATTGTTTAAAACGTGATAAAGTAGAAAAAAGCGATTACCGACCGGACAGGGGAATACTCCTAATTTTCACCTTTGCAAGGCGAAAGTGAAAATAAAGAAAACGAAATTTTAAAAGATTAGCGAACAACACATAATTCGAATCAAAATGAGAAAGATCTTAATGGCTTTGGCCGCGGCAGCCATATTAGCAGGCTGTTCGAAAAACGAACAGGAAAACGTTGACGGCTTCACTCCGAAGCAGATCAAATTTACCAACCTGAACGACAAATTGACCCGTGCCGCAAACGATGGGAACGATCCTTACCGGGTTTATGCGGCTTGGAGTGGCGGGACGGGCTGGTTTATCAACGATCAGGTAAGCGCAAGCGATGTCCCCAGCGGCGGCCCTTACTACTGGCCCGCTTCCGGCAGTGTGGATTTTTACGCATGGGCTCCGGCAGACGTTGCGGCGACCGGAGCGTATCCGGCTCTCTCAATCGCCTATGAAGTTCCAGCAAATGCCAACAAGGATTTTACCATTGCCGCTCCTCAACTGGGCCTGACTTCCGGCACTGTTGGTTTGGCTTTTTCCCATATGTTGGCCAAGATCACCGTTACAGCCCAATTGCATGATGACTTGTCAGATGCTGGCTACCAACTCAGCACAACAGGGCTTACTGCCAGTCTGGATGTTCAATCGACAGGAGGAACAATCGATCCGACGGCCACTACTCCCGCATGGGCCTCTCCTAATTCAACGTCTGCAACCTATGCAGGAGCAGCGTCTTACATGATTATGCCGCAAAGTTCGGTAGGATGTAAAGTGAAGATTACAGCCGGCATAACGATAACGAAAAACGGAACCACAATCTACAGTGGCGATCTGCAGCAGTATACGATTGCGACTGGCAATATCCCCGCCGATGAGTTCGAAAAAGGCAAGCATTATTTGTTGAAGATGATTATTGACGCCGATTCGCACGGCGGCGGAACGGATCCGATCTTCAATATAATCGAATTCGAGTCTTCCATTGCTGAAGATTGGACTGCTGTGACGCCCGATCCCGAACTTCCCCAGCCGTAAATAAAGGAGACGTTTTGGTAACACAGGCCGGAAGAGGGTGATACCTCTTCCGGTCACTAAAGATTTAAAAATAGACACGGTTATGAATACTATCCGATTTATAATAATAAGCTTGACCGCAGCTGTTGCAGCTGTGTCCTGTACTAAAAACGAAATGGAAGGCTGCGGGTACGGTGACGGCAGGATCGGTTTCATTGGTAACCCGGGTGATGCCTTCACCCGCGGAATGCCGGTGGAATCGGTAGCGGACATCCCGGATATGGGAGTATTTGCATATTATACCGGCAACGGAACCTTCAATAACTGGGCGGCGAACGGAGCGACAGCGACCCCTGATTTTATGAATAACGTGAAGGTTTCCCACAACAGCGGCTCCTGGACCTACGACAATCCGGCCTACTGGCCTCAGGCCGCAGATGCGAATATCAGCTTTTTCGCCTATTCGCCCCACGCTGCCGCTGCTAACGGGATAACTCCAAATGTTACTACAGGCATTCCGACCATCAGCTATACCGTTCCCACGAACTGCTCCGACCAGCCTGATCTAATGGTTTCGGCTCTTGTGGCAGACCGCAACAAAACCAATAACGGCTCTGCACCTGTCAATTTTCAGATGAGGCACGCCCTGACATGCATCGGATTCAAGGCTTCCGGCAACGGACAACAAATAATTAAGATTGAAATACAGGGAGTTAAGATCAACGGCATCTTGACAACCAATGCTGACGGAACATTCTCATGGAATATCGCTTCCTCCTCCACAGGAAATTTCGAAGCCACGGTGGATACGGATGTATACCTGGATCCTTCGTCGCAGTTGGTCAATACCGGCGGCGGTTACTTGATGATGATTCCGCAGACTCTCCCGACCGGCGCCAGGCTGATCGTGGGTGTCGATGACGGGCGTCCGGATGTTGAGTTCGACCTGAGCGGAATTACATGGTCGCCCGGGCAGCGTATCAATTACAGTTTATCCGTATCCCCCGATGCCATCATTATGCTTACCCCGGAAAAAATCGTTCTTCCGCCTATGGGAGGTTTTTCGCAGTTCAACGTGATAGTAGAGAACGAGTCTCCCAAAGCCTGGGCCATATCGGGCACCAATTTCTATATTTGCGACAACCTCGCCGACCTGCAGGGCTGGGCGGCCGGAACGCTTACTGCCGCCAATGTGAAAAACCTGGATGGAACCATTCCGGTCATTGGTTCTTACAGCGGATCGGGAACGACGACGCTCTATGCATGGAAACCCACCTCTAACAACAGTACGACGAACGAAATAACGGGGACTATTGTCAATACGGACGATATGGACATAAAAATCAACCTTGTGCAACTGCCCGACTATGCGTCATCAGTGATACACGCCAGCTATATCCACGATCAATACGTCGGAGCATACTGGAAAAACAATCAGAAAGGGGAGCGTATCATACGCATACCTGTCAGTTCATCATTGCTCGCGGGAAGCTGGGATGCATCGGTATTCTGGCTGGGCGACGGATGGAGCGCGGGTGATATCGTATTCAGTACGGAGGATTCCGACGATGCGGGCATAACCTATAACCGCAGCACTGAAACTCCGGCCGATATGCTTTTACCGGCCAATGATGCCACTTTCAGCGTTTCCGGGCATTTGTCTTCGGCCTCAGGAAGCGTTGTCAGCGGAGCCGGCAACTATATTTCTTTCCGCATAGGCCTGACCTCCACCTATACGCCTACCACTGCCGTCCCTGTCCGCTATGCTTTGGTGTTGCTGCGTTACGGGTCTCCCCAAAAATATCATGTAATATTTATACGGCAAGGGGAAGAGGCCGACTACCTGATGTACCCTGGCGATGGCGGTCGCGGTCTATCGGCTGTGCGTTTTTCCGCCTACAATGCCACGGCATCAGATATGGCCAATTCCAGTATTTATACCGATATCCAGGAAAATCTGTCGAATGCCGCGTTCACGGATTATCCTTCACAGGCCGGAGCGCTTTATCAATGGGCACCTCTTGCTTCTCCGCAACGCGCTTATAATGCCGACATTACGACGGTACCGATGGGGTGGTTGTCTCAAACAAACCCAAACTTTTGGGAGAGAATAAAAAACACATACGAAACTTGTCCCCCGGGGTACCGCCGGCCGAACGACGGTTTGACTTCTGCAGTCGCGTTGAATAACTCGGCATCAAATATATCCAATTCGGAGATCAGGCAATCTTTGTACGCCAACCCTCCCATTGGGGGGAATCAATCAAACGGCAATATGAGATGGGGCTTTTATGCGGACGGTTTTTTTGACCGGAGAGCTCACAATAACCCCTATGTAGGGCCAGGCGTAAATGGGTATGATGTCAGGGAAGGCAATACGGCTGTGGCATGGGGCACCAAAGACATAGCCTACATAGGCACGCTGTTCTTCAACCCGTCAACGAACAGTCCCCGCCGGAATGCGTCCATTTTTGTGCCGGGCGCCGGATACAAATATTCTTTCGACGGAGAACTTATAGAAGCTGGACAGTGCGCGGCCCTGTTGACGGCCTCGGCTCCCGACACTGGGAATATGTGGTATCTGATAGGTACGGCTAATGCTCAGCAACTTGAGAGTTCGAAAGCTTCCGCTATGAGTTTACGGTGCGTCAAGGCGGAATAAGAAGGGATAAAATGGAGAGGACATTCGATTGTCACTGGATATACCGTTGATAATATTCTACAGAACTCTTAACTCTGTTAAGTAGTTAGTGTGCCGGGCAAGATGCGAGGTGACGTTTTTCTCTATTCCACAGATACTTGCAATCTCTTTCAGGTAGAGATTATACTTGGCGTTACTCATAACCGGCAGTAAAAAAATGCTGTCCCGTTTACGCTCGTACTTTTTGATGATGGATAGCGGAATATCGAGGAGTTTGACTTTTGCGGCGGTTTTGGTCTTTATTCGGTGTGTATCGATCCAAAGGGCGCCGTCATCGTCGGCAACCAGATCTTTATCGGTCAGGGCAGCGGTCGTGGAATAATCGTAGCCGGTAAAGCAGCAAAACAGGAAAATGTCTCGAACTTTTTCGAGGCGTTTGTTATCCGGTTTGAAATCGATGATACTTTCCAATTCGGATTTGGTCAGATAGCCCCGGTCCTTCTTGACCTTTTTGAGTTTGTGGTCGCAGAACGGATCTTTGGGCATCTGGCCGTTCTTGAAACACATGGTCGTGATGCGTTTGAAAATCCGCATCAGCTTCTCGGATGAATTGGTGTCGAGTTTGTATTCGATCTTCAGGTAGGCTTCGAAATCCATCACGAAGTTCCGGTCTACCTGACAGAGCAGGGTATCGTTCTTCCGCATCTTGACTTTCAGGAACTCCTTAAGCCGACGATAGGTCAGATCATATTTGTTAAAGGTGGATTGAGCAAGGTCGATACCGATTAGTTTTTCCTGCCGGTCATTGAACTCTTCGAATACTGCCAGCAGCGTATTGCTTTTGATATTCGTGCCGAGAAAAGCATCACGTACCATCGAAGCTGTCACGACTTCATTGGCTTCCGAGAGGCTGTGGTAATGCGTAATCATCTGCCCCTTGATGCTGTCGAGGTAGCGGTTGAGTTGGAGGGCTTCTTTGGTCTGGCCTTTGGCCCGCCCGGACTTCGGATCCCAGATGCTTGAGGATACCTCCGACTTGAGGCTGAACTTGACTTTCTCGCCGTCGATGGTGATTCGTGCGCAGAGTGGCACTTTGCCATTTTTCTCTAATTCCCACCTCGCAAGGAAGAGGATTCTAAACGTGCTTTTCATAATGTTTACCTGTCATTAAGATTAGGTAAACCGTTGGAAAACAGTTTTAAAAAAGCGAAAGTGTCCCACCTTTTTTCTCAAAGTGTCCCACTTTTAGGTTCATGTCGAACCGGTGGGACACTTTTGGGACGCCAAGGTGTCCGGAAATGGCTTTTCGATGTCCGGTGATGTCTTTGGGAAAGGTATGAAAAAACCCTCTGAAACATCGTTTCAAAGGGTTTGTCTTGATTTTGTCCGTTGTTGACTTTGGACTCTGAGCGGAAAACGAGACTCTGACCTACGCCTTCCTTATGCTTTGTTAATCAAGTGCTTCCCTTTGATTCGCCGGGTTGTTTTTCCCAAGTGGGACACCGGCGGGGGCGATTTACGTAATCCATTTCATTTGAGGATTTTACGCTCTAGAACTGTTTTTCTCGGTTTACTAAATGCGAATATAGTGAAATATCTAGATAGATTCAATGGCTATCAAACCGGGCTGAACCTAATAAACCCATATCCGGATGTTCTTCATCCCACATATCCTGACTGTGCAACGGGATATATTTGGGATTGCCCGATTTGTGGGTTAATGTCGTTGTTATGAAGAAAAGAAGATTCAGAAACTCGTTATAGTATTTATAGAGTACATCTCTTTTACCGTCAGGGTTATCCATTTGAGAAGAAACTAAAACAAAGGTAGATCCTTTTGTGTATTCAAGTAGAGATAGCGTGTCGGAGTCTAAAACAAAAGAATATTTGTTTACGATGTTATCTATCGTATCAATCAATTCTTTTGTTGCGGAATGTATGAAGTGGCTCCACGTACAATTTTGGTATGGGGCTATTTTAGAGAAATCGCAATTTATAAATGCCTCTCGAAAATGATCGCTAATATACATTTCGTTATATGTCTCTTTGAATACCGGCTTTTCCTTACTCGAAACTTTGTAAATGCGATCTAATTTGAAAAGATAAAAATTTAATGCTCTGCTTATCTCCAAGTAAGCAATATTCAATAGTCTGTCTTTTTCACGTTGTTCTTTCTTTTTAATGATCTGGTCAATGCAAAGAACAGTAATCCAAATACCAACAATTGTAATAAATAGGCTCGATGAAAACTGCTTGAGCCACGTTTGCGAAGCAATGTCATTTGTAATGAAATACACAATCCCGACAATAACAGTCACGATGGTCAGAACAATTATATAAGGATTGTTTTGAAGGTATTTCTTTAATTTCCGCATTATGGCTTACGTGACTTTTGATGATCAAATAATTCCTGCAAACACTCGTCGGTACTCTTGATGATGTTTGCCCGAAGCAGCTTCTTGATCTCGGCAATCTGGTAGTAATACTTCCCACCCATTGAGGTGTAAGTTATCTTACCGTTCGTCCTAAACCGTTGTAGCGTCCGCTCACTTATCTTCAGGAATCGGCATATCTCCTGACTACTTACCCATTCTTCATCCACATTCTCCACAGGACGCTCCATTGAGTATACATACTCCGACAACGCCTCCAGTTTCTCGATTAATTGCTTAAAAGCCCTCGACTCGATTGTTATAACCTCCATAGTTCTTGTTTATCAAGAGTAGGCACTCTTGATTTGTAAGGTTTGGAAAAAGAGTCTATACAGAAAATTTATGGAGGTAATATTATTATATTAAAATCACTATAAGAGAGACCCTTGACTGCTTTCGTCATATGTAGTCGAATCGGATTTTTTTATAACCATCTTCTTTTGCATAAACGCGATTGACTGCAAAACAAACTCATTGTCGGGCTCAATAGATCTCCAAAACTGCAAATACCCAGATATTCTATACCCGTAAATTACATCATTAATATTCACATGTTCTAAATGGTTCCGTAAACCATATTTCTTTATATAATGAAGCTCTTGTCTAAGAGCTCGTCTTTTTTCCTTTGGGATAGTTATTTTAGGACTAGAAATAGATAGTCCGGTTACAATACGCTGACCATATTCTTTAAAAAAACGTGTTTTTTCTTCCTTTATAGTAAATCCTTCTGTGACAATGATTTTGCGCAAAAAACTCAACGTCTTTGCATTAACGTCATCTCCTGATAGAATTATATCATCAGCATACCTAGTATATTTTAGATTTTCATCGGTTAGACTTAACCGATTGAGGAATAAACTTTTAGCGAATTATTTGAAAAGTGGCGGTAACGAGTTAGCAACCGTGCGAATTTCAGCGTTTTGCGTTGCTATGCTGTCAAATAACTCTTTCATTTGCAAATATAGCATCTTTTTTCGAAAGTACGAACTATCGGCGGCAGTTTTATAAAATCGACTGGCGAAAAAACAAATAGAATTTTCCAAAATAGCTTGGGATAAGCCATTAACGAAATACTTTCTTTTAAGAGCACAGTGGTTTACCCAATAAAATTATATACCTTTGTGACAAGTTAAAGAAGATGTCGCAATGAATCGGATAAAAGAAGCATTGATTGAGGCGGGGATTAGTCAAACTGAATTGGCTAAACGGCTTGGCAAAGGTTTTAATATGGTCAATCTATACGCCACGAACAGAGTGCAACCGCCTATACCCGTACTATACAGGATAGCGGAAATACTGAATGTGGATGTGCGTACACTTCTTGTACCTAACGAAATAAAAAAATAGACATATGGCAAATACTAATCTAAAAGAAGCTAAGGCGGCTAAGAATGATGAGTTCTATACGCAATTTCATGACATAGAGATTGAAATGAATGCCTATCTTGAATATGACCCGGACGTGTTTAGGGGAAAGACTGTATTGCTTCCTTGTGATGACCCCGAATGGAGCAACTTTACCCGATACTTTGCTGCCAAGTTTGATGAGTTAGGCTTGAAAAAACTGATTTCTACGAGTTATGCGCCGGATGCTAAAAAAATGAAGTTATTGGCAGAACCTTCTTTATTTGAAAAAGAAGCTCCACAGTTTGATCCGCAGAAAGCACAGACAAAAGGGAAAATCTTTGTTCTTGAAAAAGATCATACGGGTGATGGGCATATCAATATTGATGACTTAGAGTGGGAGTATTTGGAAGGTGATGGTGATTTTAAAAGTAAAGAAGTCACTCAACTTCGAAATGAAGCTGATATAATAATTACAAACCCACCTTTTTCACTATTTAGGGAGTTCCTTGCATGGATAGTTGAAGCCCATAAACAATTCATAATAATAGGTAATATGAATGCAATCACCTACAAAGAAACTTTCCCTTTAATAAAAGATAATAAGATGTGGCTTGGGTATTCTATTCATAGTGGCGATAGGGAATTTCAAGTTCCGGACGAATATCCTTTAACAGCAGCAGGATGGAGAATAGATGATAATGGGCGAAAGTTTATTCGAGTGAAAGGAGTACGATGGTTTACTAACATTGACCATGGTCGTCGCCATGAACCTCTTCCCCTCATGACTATGGCAGACAACCTCCGTTTTTCCAAACACAAGGAACTGAAAGGCAAAACCGCCTATGACCGTTATGACAATTATGATGCCATTGAAGTGCCTTTTACGGATGCTATTCCGTCAGATTATGACGGTGTGATGGGCGTTCCTATTTCCTTTTTGGATAAGTATTGTCCGGAGCAATTTGAAATCTTAAGGTTTAGAAAAGGAAACGATGACAAAGACTTGGTTGTAAATGGAGTATCGCCATATTTCCGAATCCTAATCAGACATTTGAAATCTTAGGGAT
>OLGF01000032.1_pt1 | contig 149931 bp, 138 predicted proteins | sample 1604971 | NCBI WGS metagenome assembly OLGF01 (sample SAMEA3888902, study PRJEB22519) | human gut metagenome | biome: human gut; feature: human-associated habitat; material: faeces | place: Denmark | collected 2011 | reverse complement strand
TATCCTCTTTTGCATATACATCAAAAGTTACTCCTGCAAGGCTGTCCTTGAAGAAATTGAAGATAAAGTCGTACCAGTAACCCTTCATAAGAGTAGTATCTGTTACAAATTCGCCGTCCTTATTGATGACAATGGAACCTGTACTAATATGATAGCTGTGACTTTCATCTTCCAGGTACATGCCCCGTAAATTTACTACCTACAGATACCCTGCAGTGCAAACTACTTTGCAAATCTGTAACTGATTATTAAATTGTTCATCCCAAGTTTTTCTTGGAATGTCCATATATTACATTAGTTTCTATAATGCCGAAAGTGACAATCACGGGTCTTTTTTATCAAAACAGGTACTATTGTGGTCTTTTTTATCTTCGCCTGACAATTTATTCCAAATATGTTTGGGCAATGGTCTTGTTGGTTCCTTAAATTTCTCCAAATACATTTCAAAAATATCTGTATTAATCAATGCTGAATTTCCAACCTTATATACTGCCCCTGCTTCTGAAGCCAAAACCATAATCCTTGATTTACTTATGCCATAAATAATGGCTCCTTCAGTAGCATTTACATATTTTTTCATAATGTCTTTTGTATCTGAATAGAACTTATATGAGTTACTCATTCAATTCACCTTCTTCCTGTCCGTATAACGGCTCTTTCAAAGGTCTTACAGGTTGTCTGAATTGCTCCATATAATTATCAAATATTTCTAAATTAATTAGCACAGTCCCCCCTGTTCCCTCATTTATTTTATATGTTGCACCTGCTGCTCTAGCCAACTCGATAAATCTATGTCTGCCAATACTGTATATAATTGAAGCTTCTCCAATTCTCGCAAACTTTTTAATTATCTGTTTATTTGTTCCAGGCACTTTGTATATGTGTTTCATAAACTCATCAAACCTTTCCTTTTTTACTAAATGAATACGGGTAAGCTTGTATAAAGAACCTGCCGCCTTAGCAATATATTCAGTTTCTTCAACACTTAATCCATATTCCTGAGCTACCGCTTCGACCCTTATGTATCTTTTTATTACCTCTGCACCATGTAGGTAAGCCCTAACATCTGGCTGTAATTGTGTTACCATCCTTTTCACCTACTTATAAAATTCATCATCAACTATGTGGAATGTCTCAATGTACTCATCAAATATCTTCAAATTCACAAGTACTAACTGACCTAACTTATAGATTGCCTTGGCGTCCTTAGCCATTTGCATAAACTTTGATACGCTCATATGATACATTTCTGCTGCTTCGCTATACCTTACAAATTTTGTATTACCATTCTTCTTAAATTCCTGATATGTCTTTGTGTGCTCCATATTAATCTCCTTTCGCTATTTCAGTTGCTCCTATAACGCAAAAAGAGGACATCTTCTAAATTTCTTTAGAAAATGTCCTCTAAGTAATACAATCTTTAATTTTTCAGACTAAGCAATCTGTACTAACCTGTACTAATCTTTTTTTGACTATGCCAAAAATTGGTCAAATCTTGGTCAAAACCCCTTGACCAACTATATATTTTAGTACATCCAAGTGCTGAAACCCTTGATTTTCCTGCATTCTTACTTATCAATAGACTTCATTGTCGGGAAGAGCAGAACATCTCTAATTGCAGGTGAATCTGTAAGCAGCATAACAAGTCTGTCAATACCGTAACCGATACCGCCTGTTGGTGGCATACCTACTGCAAGTGCGTTAAGGAAGTCCTCATCTGTGTGCTGTGCTTCCTCGTCGCCGTTTTCTGCGTTCTTATCCTGCTGTGCGAAACGCTCTCTCTGGTCGATTGGGTCGTTAAGCTCTGAGTATGCATTACACATTTCCCATGTGTTAATGAAAAGCTCGAAACGCTCAACCTTCTCTGGATCAGATGGCTTCTTCTTAGTAAGTGGAGATATTGCAAGAGGATGATCCATAATAAATGTAGGCTGGATTAAATTCTCCTCGCAGTACTCCTCAAAGAAGAGGTTGATGATGTCGCCCTTAGTGTGACGCTCCTCGAACTCAATTCCTCTCTCCTTAGCAAGAGCCTTAGCTTCTTCGTCAGTCTTAATTGTATCAAAATCAACACCGGCATATTCCTTGATTGCGTCATTCATAGTAAGTCTTCTGAATGGCTTTCCAAGGTCAATCTCTGTGCCGTTGTAAGTAATCTTAGTTGTACCGCATACAGTCTCGGCAAGGTGTCTGAACATGCTCTCCGTAAGTTCCATCATACCCTCGTAATCTGTGTATGCCTGATAAAGCTCCATAAGTGTGAACTCAGGATTGTGTCTTGTATCAACACCCTCGTTACGGTATACTCGTCCGATTTCGTAAACTCTCTCAAGACCACCAACGATAAGTCTCTTAAGATAAAGCTCTAATGAAATACGAAGCTTAACGTCCTCGTCAAGTGCGTTGTAATGAGTCTCAAATGGTCTTGCAGCAGCACCACCAGCATTAGATACAAGTGTTGGTGTCTCAACTTCCATGAAGTCTCTGCCATCAAGGAACCTTCTGATTTCCTTGATAATCTTTGATCTCTTTACAAATGTTTCCTTAACCTCAGGATTCATTATTAAATCAACATATCTCTGACGGTATCTCATATCAGTATCTGTGATTCCGTGGAACTTTTCTGGAAGTACCTGTAAGCTCTTAGAAAGAAGAGTAATCTCCTCAGCGTGAACTGAAATCTCTCCTGTCTTAGTTCTGAAGATAAATCCCTTGATACCGAAGATATCACCGATATCAGACTTCTTGAAGTCTGCATATGCTTCTTCGCCAATTGCATCTCTTGAAATATATGCCTGCATTCTGCCCTTAAGATCAGCAATGTTACAGAAAGATGCCTTTCCCATTACTCTCTTGAACATCATACGTCCGGCAAAGCTTACATTAATTGGAGAAGCGTCCATAATGGCTCTTCTCTCATTGTAATCAGCAGTAACTGCTTCTCTTGCCTGCTGCTCATCTAAACCTTCAGTATTAACTGCTGGTCTGTCACCAAGAAGTTCCTTCTCATGTGCTTCATAGATGGCTCTGATTTCATCTGTGTGATGTGTTACATCATACTTTGTTATCTGGAATGGATCCTTACCTGCGTCCTGAAGGTTCTTTAACTTTTCCATACGAACCTTAATCTGCTCGTTAACGTCAGGCTGCTGTGCAGATTTATTATCTCCCATGAATGAGTATCTCCTTTTCTATACGTTACTGAAATATATCTTTATTAGTCGTTCTCTCAGAAATTAGTCGTTCTTTACAGATACAACTGTATATTCAATCTCTCCAACAGGTGCTTCTACCTTAACAGTATCACCCTTCTTCTTTCCAATAAGAGCTGCACCAAGTGGTGACTCATTAGAAATCTTGTTATTAAGGCTGTCTGCCTCTGATGAACCAACGATTGTATACTCGATATCCTCATCGAATTCTACATCGTGAAGTACAACAACGCTCTCCATCTTAACTACATCTTTATTCTTATCGTTATCCTGAATAACCTCACAGTTAGCAAGAATTGCTTCAAGTTCTGCAATTTCTGTTTCGATATCTCTCTGCTCGTCCTTAGCTGCATCGTACTCAGCGTTCTCTGATAAATCGCCCTGCTCTCTTGCTTCCTTTAACTTCTGGGCAACTTCCTTTCTTCTGACAACCTTAAGCTCCTCAAGTCTTGCTACTCTTTCGTCATACCCCTTTTTAGTAAGAAACTGTTTCTCTGCCATGTTCTTATCACCTTTCTATATATATGCTACACTAATATGCTTCTGCTCTACTAGAGAATAAAACCCCACAAGCGTCACAATATTATAAACTATCAGTTCCTGTCTGTCAATGCAGCCCTTCCAGTATCCTGTCCACAAGCCCATCAAACTGTTCCAGATTAGTAACCTGGTTAGCTTCATTTCTTAATGCCGCTGCGTGCTTGATTCCTGCTGTATACCATGCAAAATGTTTTCTCATCTCGCGGATTCCTGTAAACTCGCCTTTTATCTCACACAATCCTTTGGCATGCCTCTTAATCATCTGGCATATTTCTTCAACAGATGGAGGTGCAATTATTGTACCATTATTCATATATTCAGAAACCTGTCTGAATATCCATGGATTTCCTCTTGCAGCCCTTCCAATCATTATTCCGTCACAGCCTGTCTGCTTCATCATATTAACAGCGTCTTCGCCGCTTTTAATATCGCCATTACCAATAACTGGAATCGATACTGCTTCTTTGACCTGTCTTATTATATCCCAGTCTGCATGTCCTGAATAATACTGCTGCCTTGTTCTTGCATGGACTGCAACGGCAGCCCCGCCTGACTCCTCAATAACATGTGCTATCTCAGGCGCATTTATACTATTCTCATCAAATCCTGCCCTTATCTTGATTGTAAGTGGCTTATCAAGTGCATCAGCCATCTTCTCGACTATTCTTCCGACAAGCACAGGGTCCTTCATAAGTGCCGAACCTTCGCCATTATTGACTACCTTTGGAACAGGACATCCCATATTGACATCAATTATATCGAACTCTCTTTCAGAAAGTCTCTTCGCTATATCTGCCATGATATCAGGGTCTGAACCGAAAAGCTGCAATGCAAGCGGACGCTCCCCTGGCACCGTCTTCATCAGGTCTTCTGTATTCTTATTGTTATACAGCACTGCTTTGGCGCTGACCATCTCTGTACACATAAGCCCACAGCCCTGCTCCTTGCATAAAAGTCGAAATGGCAGGTCTGTTACTCCTGCCATCGGTGCCAATGCAATATTGTTCTTTATCTCAACATTTCCAATTCTCATAATTACTCCATGCCTAAGAAGAATACCTTGAAGAACATCTCAAGTGATTCAAGAAGCTCTCTCTTCTCATACTGATACTTCTTGACAAGCATGCCGCATGCTATCTCGTCATACAGTAAATCACCCTCGTCTGCTGATGATTTGAACAAAAGATTGCCCTCCTCATCGAATTCCATATCAAGTATTCCGCCTACTTCCTCTGTGAAAAGAACGCACATAATCTTTAACTCGTTCTTTACATCATCAGGAAGCTTATCGAAATCAGGGTTAAAATAGTATTTCTTCTCATAAGAATTAGATACACATAAAACTACATTTTCATCAAACATATCCATATAATCCTCTCACAGAAACCTCTCCGGTTCTGATAATCTTCTCGCCCTCGTCTGTCTTAATGATAAGCTCGCCCTCATCATTGATTCCAAGTGCTTTTCCAACAATTTCCTTGTCAGCATATATTGCCTTGACGTCGCCGCCCTTATTGACAAGCATTGAATTATAGTCTTCTTTAAGCCCAGCCAGATTCTGTGTCTTAACAAATGTATCATAGTACTTTGCAAAGCTCTCTGAAAATGCGGCTACTATACGGCTTCTTTTCAGATGGTCGCCAGTCTCAAGATACAGTGAAGAAGCTGTTGCCTTGATTGAATCATCAAATTCTGTCGTATTAACATTAATTCCCATGCCGATAACCACATAATGTATGTAATCCATCTCAGCACTCATCTCTGTTAATATTCCACATACCTTCTTCTTATTAAGAACTATATCATTAGGCCACTTTATACGGCACTCTGCGTCATGTCCGTCCTCTGTAAGAACCTTGTGTATTGCCTCCTGAACAGCCATGGCTGCCACTATTGTAAGCATTGACGCATTGACTGGTGATATATCCGGTCTTAAAAGAAGCGACATCCATATCCCGCTTCCCGCAGGAGATACCCAATTCCTGCCGCGTCTGCCGCGGCCGCCTGTCTGGCTCTCTGTTATATAAAGTGTTCCATCAGCTGCATTATCTCTCTCTGCCGCTCTCTTAGCTTCGTTGTTGGTAGAATCTGTCTCGTCATAATACACTACTTCGCGGATAATCCCGGTTGTACTGCCTGTATCCACACATGTAAGCTGACTCATTATCTCGCTTGATGTAAGAATATCAGGATACTGTGTTATATGATATCCCTTATTCTGGACTGCCTCTATAACATAGCCTTCTTCTTTTAACTGGTTTATCACCTTCCAGACAGCCGTTCTTGAAACCCCCAGCATATTGCACAGTGCCTGCCCTGACACATATCCATCTGATTTTCTCAAAACATTTAAAATCTTAGTCTTCATACCATTACCCGCCATGCTATTACTGCCATAAGCAGAAGTCCCAACGTAACAACTGTAAGAATAACACCTGACACCGTTCTGTCACTCATGAAATTCTTAGCTGCTGTAAGTCCGTTAACTAATGCTCCAAGCATGAATTCCACAGCGAATAATATTCCGCTTCCACTGCGCAGGAAAAGTATAATTATGAATACCACTCCTATTGCAAATGTGAGTGCTATATTGGCATAGTCTATGAGCATCTTGCTCTTTCTGTACGCGCCACTCGTTGTATAATACATAACGCCTCCATAATAAATATCTGGTGAATTACTATTTCATGCTGTGTCGTCCTGATTTTGGACTTTCACATGTCTTTCCACTGCTCTAACGTCCAATTCCGCGTGTCAACTTCCCGATTCTGGACTTCCTCGTGCCTATTCACTGTTTTAAAGTCCAATCTGTCATTCTTTCTCGTCACTTTTGGACTTTCACATGTCTTTCCACTGCTCTAACGTCCAATTCCGCGTGTCGGCTTCCCGATTTTGGACTTCCGGCATGACACACGCCACTCTAACGTCCAATTTACTTATAAGCTCCAAGTGTAGCTGCCATTACAGCCTTGATTGTATGCATTCTGTTCTCTGCCTCGTCGAATACAACTGACTGCTCTGACTCAAATACTTCATCAGTAACTTCCATCTCGTCAAGACCGAATTTGTCATGAATCTCTTTACCAATCTTAGTCTTAAGGTCATGGAATGCAGGAAGACAGTGCATAAATATTGCGTCCTTAGAAGCATTGTCCATAACTGCCTTGTTAACCTGATATGGAAGAAGTGCCTTGATTCTTTCAGCCCATACTTCATCAGGCTCGCCCATTGATACCCATACATCTGTGTATAATACATCTGCGTCCTTAGTTCCTGCCTTAACATCTTCTGTAAGTGTTACAGAACCACCGCTTATCTTTGCCCATTCCTCACACTGTGCAACAAGTTCCTTGTCTGGGAAATATTCCTTAGCTGTGCAGGCTGTATAATGAAGTCCTAACTTAGCGCAGACAATCATAAGTGAATTACCCATGTTGTATCTTGCATCACCCATGTATACGAACTTAACGCCCTTTAATCTGCCAAGCTTTTCCTTGATTGTAAGCATATCTGCGAGCATCTGTGTTGGATGGTATTCGTTAGTAAGTCCGTTCCATACCGGCACGCTTGAATATTTTGCAAGATCTTCAACTATCTCCTGACCGAATCCTCTGTATTCGATTCCTTCAAACATTGTGCAGAGAACTCTTGCTGTATCAGCAATGCTCTCCTTCTTTCCAATCTGTGAACCTGTAGGGTCAAGATATGTAACACCCATACCAAGGTCATGTGCTGCCACCTCAAATGAGCAACGTGTTCTTGTACTTGTCTTCTCGAATATAAGTGCAACATTCTTTCCGATAAGTGGCTGTTCTACAATGCCCTTTTTCTTCTTATCCTTAAGCTCTGCTGCTAAGTCTATCAAATATAAAATCTCCTCAGGTGTGTAATCCTTGAGTGTTAAAAAGTCGCGTCCCTTTAAATCCATGACATCCTCCTGTCTGTATGGCAAATTCGCCTACATTGAATAATTAATAACTTTGTTCATTCTATCGCAATTATAGTTCTTCGTCAAATGCGTTGTTTAATTTGTGTAGTTGCAAAACGGTCGGTTGTGGGAGATAGTGGATAGCTTCCGTTAAACTTCTCTGCATAATAATAGGCACTGGGCGTTCCATGCTTCGTCCCCGACCGTTAACGCTGGCAACGCACATCCTTGTGCGCGCCAGCTCACGCGTCCGTCCATGGACGCGTGTACACTCATTCTTTCTACATGCCCAGTACCTTTATTATGCGTTCAGTTTAAAGTCAGCTTTCCGCCATCTCCCACAACCTCCCTTTCTCCACACTTCTCCAAATTCAGGGCAGAGTAGCTTTCCTCTCCTACACCTCTCCGGACTGGTTCACCTTCCGTCCGCCAATAAAAAAGGTGGTGTGGCTTTTCTGACTGCAAACTATGCACATAATAAAAGCATTGAGCAAAGTCACTACCTAAGTGTACGCGCGTCCACGGACGGACGCGCGAGCTGTCTCGCACACGGATGTGCGTTGACAGCGTAACGAGAACTTAAACAGCCTTCCACGCTCAATGCTTATTATTATGTAGCGTAGTTTGTACGGAAGAAAACCACACCACCTTTTTTATCCCTTAATGGAATATATGATCTCCAATTATTACAAAATCTGAATAGTTGTTAACATCTACAGTATATAATGCCCTGAATGATGTATAACCACCTATATTATTAACACCTGATAATGCTTCAAGTGCTGCCTGCATGCATTCTGTGTTTCTCGGACCATTTGCAAGTCTTACTGCAAATCTGTCTGATGGATTACCAGCGCCATCTGATACACCAGAGAACTGTGATCTCTGATAAACAACACCCGAAACTGTACCCGGATAATGTCCGCTTCGCACTCTGTTAAGAATAACATTTGCAACAGCGAGCTTTCCTGCATATGGCTGATATGCAGCCTCCCAGTCTATGATACATGCCATAAGCCATATATCATCATCTGATACGCTCATAGTTGGGTTATATGTTATATCTGTTCCTGATATTGTATTAGCAATTATCTTCTGTCGTCTTGCTTCCTCTGCTGCAGCTGCCGCTCTTTCAGCTTCTGCCTCTGCCTCAAGTCTTGCTTCTTCTGCAAGTCTTTCAGCCTCTTCTTCTGCTTCAATAGCTTCAATCTCTGCTATTGTATATCCTGCAAGAAGATTATCTGTTCCAATCTGTTCTGCTATAGCCTCTGCTTCTTCTCCAAAACATAAGCACTGTGTCTGTACATAACCTTCGCAGTTTCCTGAACTAACTTTAGTCCATTCCTTTCCGACCATATCAACATCCACAAGTGTGTTAGTATATAATCTTCCCACAACCTGCGCTGTCTCTTCGTCAGAAGTGTCATAAACATCAAGATAAGGATCAGTAATTGCTACTGCCTTGTTCTTGTATGTTCCTGTTTCTTCATACCCAGTCACAAGAACCTCTTCTGTATTAGCTGAATAAGATGCAACCTTAATTCCCGTGTCAGTATTCTGTGTTTTCTCATAGGTAGTTGCCACTGCTGGAAGAACCGGTGTCATAAATAACACAATCGCAGCTCCCACATAGCAAGCAGCTTTGCTACTTCTAAGTTTCATATTATACTTCCCTTTCCGGCGGCTTATTTAGCTTCGCCTGTAAATTGTTACAGAAATGTTACAATTTATTACGGAAATATAATAGCAAAGTTACAGTAATTTGTCAAATATGTTAAAACCCGCTCTATGAGCGGGTTTACGGGTTTGTTTATTAAATTCATTTTGCAAAATATAGTATATGACCATATATATAGTTGGTTATCTACACACTTCTCTGTCTGACAGCTTCGTATGTAAGAATTGTACATGCTATTGCCGCGTTAAGAGATTCAACCTCTCCCTGCATCGGAATTCTTATAAGTGTATCTGCCTGCTTAGTGATATCATCTGTAAGTCCATTTCCCTCATTGCCTATTAGAAATGCTGTTCCTTCCCTGTAATCTTCACCAAGATATGTATTCTTTCCGTCAAGATGTGCAGCATATACCTTAATTCCAGCATTCTGACACTGTGAAACTGCATCGCTAAAATCCTGCACATATACAAATGGCACTCTGAATATAGAACCCATTGTTGACCTTATTGTCTTAGGATTATATATATCCACAGTATTAGAACTCATAACAACTCCGGTAACACCTGCACCTTCACCCATCCTTAATATAGTTCCCAGATTACCCGGATCCTGAAGATTCTCAACAAGAATCAACAACGGATTGTCGGTAAGCATATCTGAAATACTGCTGTCCTTCATTCTTACAACCGCCATAATTCCCTGTGGTGTCTGTGTCTGTGACATTCTGTCAAATACATTATCGGCGACAATCTCAATACTGTCAGAAGAAATCCCCTGCTTCTTAACCAGCTCATGCACATACTCAGGATTGTTACTATGAAATCTTTCAGACATATATATCTTCACCAGTAAATCTGCCGGCACCTCAGATACCATGCGGACTCCCTCTACAACATATTCTTTATTCTTCTTTCTTTCCCTGGCCTTAGAAAGCAATGATATAACATGCTTTACCTGTGAACTGCTCGTACTGGTTATCATTATGAGGTTACCTTTCTGCCATGCATTACTTAGAAAGTAATGCACTTATATTAAATTCATAATCATTAATATCCTTAGTCATGGCAAGTGCTTCATCAATATCATAATCAACAAACTTACCATCCTTGTATGCTACAAGTCTGTTACTCTTTCCTTCAGCAAGAAGATCAACCGCATAAGCACCCATAATAGACGCATACATTCTGTCCTTACATGTTGGTGAACCACCACGCTGCATGTATCCTAAAATAGTAGCTCTTGTCTCAATACCTGTTGCAGCTTCAATTCTTCTTGCCATTCCTGTAGAATGTCCGATACCTTCAGCATTAATAATAAGATGGTGTTTCTTGCCCTTCTTTCTTCCTTCTATAATATGATTAATAAGAGCCTGCTCATCATTGTCATATCTTTCCGGAAGAAGGATATCCTCTGCTCCATTGGCAATACCACACCACAATGCAATATATCCTGCATTTCTTCCCATAACCTCAATAATACTGCATCTTTCATGTGATGTAGATGTATCTCTTATCTTATCAATAGCTTCCATTGCTGTATTAACAGCAGTATCAAATCCAATAGTATAATCTGTACATGCAATATCAAGATCAATTGTTCCCGGAAGTCCGATAGTATTAATTCCCTGTGCTGCAAGCTTCTGTGCACCTCTGAAAGAACCATCTCCACCGATTACAACTATACCGTCAATTCCATGCTTTCTGCATACTTCAGCACCTCTCTTCTGACCTTCTTCAGTCATGAATTCCATGCATCGTGCTGTATAGAGGACTGTTCCACCACGCTGGATAATATCAGCAACGCTTCGCTTGTCCATATCAATTATCTCATCATTAAGAAGTCCGTTATAGCCCTTCTGAATACCCTTGACCTTAAGTCCCTTATTCAAAGCAGTTCTTACAACTGCACGGATAGCAGCATTCATGCCTGGAGCATCTCCACCACTTGTTAATACGCCGATTGTTTTAATTTCCTTTGCCATAACTTCCCCTTTCTTATCTCTTAATATTATTTTCTGCTTTATGTTACCACATTATAAAAGAAAAATCTTCTTTTTTTGATAATTTTTTACCAATGTTAATTAAAATTTATGTTGTAGCAACATTTTTCTCACCATATTTACTCTTAAGAATATAAAGCAGGTCTGATGTCACCTTCACGCACTGACTCTGTGGAAGCGCTATTCTCTGTTTTTCTGCCACACAATATATTGTGACTGTGTCTTTACCGTCCGATTCTTTGAAAATATCAGTAAGCTCATCCCTGTGTGTCTCATACTCAGCAAGACTGTCAAACCTGAGCCACAATCTTCTTGGAACACTGTCAAAGCTCACAACACTGTCTGCCGTAAGTCTTGCTGGTTTGTCGGCATCTGCCTGTATTCTTCCCGTAACAAATACTTTGTTGGTCGTATCAAAAAGTCTTTTATATTTTTGATAATTTCTTGCAAACATGATTACCTCAACGCTTCCAACAAAATCTTCTATTGTAAGGTACGCCATCTGCTGGCCTGAACCGGTAGTAATAACCTTAATGTTACTTATAAGGCCACCTATCGTCTGCTTTGAACCGTTCATAAGCTTTGCCTGTCCGGTTTCCTCATCAATAAGAAAATCTGTACTTCTCGCAGAAATATGCTTCTCCCACATACCAGTATATTCATCCAGCGGATGTCCTGTTACATATACACCGAGAACTTCTTTTTCCCGTTCAAGCAGATCCTCCTTTTCAAACTCCTGAATATCAGGCACTTTCATTTCAAGGCTCTGTTTATCCTCTTCACTTACGAAATCAAATAGTGACATTTGTCCTGAAATAGCATCTTTATTCTGCTTAACAGCACTATCAATCATTCTCTCATAGACATTCATCATGCCCCGTCTTGTATTACCAAATGTGTCAAATGCACCTGCAAGTATAAGATGTTCCACTGTTCTCTTATTAATTACCCCTGCCATCCTTGTAATAAAATCCTGCATGGAGTGAAAATCGCCATTATTGGTTCTTTCTTCAATGATCGCAGTAATTGTAGGTCTTCCCATACTCTTTACCGCATTAAATCCAAACCTTATGTTCTTACCTTCAACACCGAACTCAGCAACTGATTTATTGACATCAACAGGAAGAATACTAATTCCCATCTCTCTAGCTGCAAGAATATATTCTGCGACCTTACTTGTTTTATCAGTTACACTTGATATCAGCCATGCCATATACTGTACAGGAAAATGTACTTTCAGATATGCTGTCTGATATGCCACAACCGCATAGCATGCCGCATGTGATTTGTTAAATGCATATTTTGCAAAGTCCTTCATCTCATCATATATCTTATTGGCAGTCTGTTCACTTATGCCATTCTTAATACAGCCTGGTACTCCGTTAGCCTCATTACCGTATACGAAATTCTGACGTTCCTGCTCCATTACATCAAGCTTTTTCTTAGCCATTGCTCTTCGCACATTATCACTACCGCCCCACGAATATCCGGCAAGGTCACGGACAATCTGCATAACCTGCTCCTGATAAACCATACAGCCATATGTCGGCTCTAAGATTGACTCTAACTGCGGGCATTCATAGGTTATGTTTCCCGCGTTCTCTTTTCCTTTAATATACTGTGGTATGAAATCCATTGGTCCCGGTCTGTAAAGCGATATACCGGCAATTAAATCCTCTAAACAATCCGGTTTTAACTCTTTCATGAAGTTTTTCATTCCGCCACTCTCTAACTGGAATATACCTGCACATTTGCCCTGACTTATACATTCAAATACAGCCTTATCGTTATATGGTATATTATCCACCGAAAATGCAGGGTCAATCTGCTGTTCACATTTTTCAGTCTGTTGGATTACAGTTAAGTTTCTAAGACCTAAAAAGTCGAATTTTAACAGTCCCAAATGTTCCAAAGTAGGACCTTCAAACTGCGTAACCTTAACATTATCTGCTCCAACTGCAACCGGAACATACTCTCCAACATCCTTCTGACTGATAAGAACACCTGAGGCATGAACTGAAGCATGCCTTGGCAGTCCTTCAAGTCTCTTTGCTTTATCTATAAGATCTCTCACTGTCTCATCAGCTTCATACAATGCCTTAAACTCAGCATTTGGCTTAATGTCCCTGTCTGCGTCACCATTCATTGCACTGTCAATCGTAACACCAACCTTCTGTGGTATCATCTTCGCAATGTTATCAACCATCGCATATGGAAGATCCATAACCCTTCCGACATCTTTAATAACGGCTCTTGCTGCCATAGTTCCAAATGTGATTATCTGGCACACACATTCTTTACCATATTTTTCTATAACATAATCAATAACCTTCTGTCTGCCTTCTGGTGCAAAGTCCACGTCAATATCGGGCATGGACACACGCTCAGGATTCAGGAATCGTTCAAATACAAGATTGTATTTAACAGGGTCAAGCGTTGTTATTCCAAGACAGTATGACACAAGACTTCCTGCCGCCGAGCCTCGTCCGGGTCCAACCGGAATATCATGTGTCTTGGCATAATTAATGTAATCCCACACAATCAGGAAATAATCGACATATCCCATTGAATAGATAACTGACAACTCGTAAGAAAGTCTCTGGAATATATCATTCGAATCCTCTGCCCTTTTTATAACAACATCTTTTCTGTCTGCAACTATTGATGCTTTTGCCTGCTCTATAATATCTTCAACGCATACATCTGCGGTCTTGTCCGGATATCTCTTCTTTAATCCCTCATAACATAAAGCATTAAGATACACCCATGAATTCTTTCCATATTCTTCAGGCACATCAAATGCTGGTAGCTTTGTAACTCCGAATTCTATCTCAACATTACATCTTTCTGCTATCTTATGAGTGTTCTCAACTGCTTCCGGTACGTATTTGAACAATTCCGCCATCTCTTCCTCTGACTTTAAATAGAACTGTCCACCCTCATATCGCATCCTGTTTTCATCAGAAAGCTTCTTGCCTGTCTGTATACACAATAATATATCATGTGCATCTACATCATCTGCATAGGTATAATGAACATCATTCGTACATACCAGTTCAATTCCGGTCTCATTATGCATACGCATAAGCTGTGGATTGACATAGTGCTGTTCTGCTATTCCGTGATCCTGTAATTCAAGAAAGAAATTTCCCTTTCCAAATATATCCTGAAGTTCAAGTGCAGCATCTCTTGCAGTCTCATACATGCCTCTTGACAGATATCTCTGCACCTCACCTGCAAGGCACGCACTCGTAGCAATAATTCCCTCGTGATATTCCCTTAGCACTTCCTTGTCTACTCTCGGCTTATAGTAAAAGCCTTCTGTAAACCCCTTTGAGACTATCTTCATAAGATTCTGATATCCGGTGTTATTCTCTGCCAATAATACAAGGTGATTATATTTATCCTCACTCTGTCCTGCGCCTTTATCAAACCTTGACCCCGGAGCTACATACACCTCACAGCCAAGAACAGGCTTGATTCCTGCCTTCTTAGCCGCCTCGTAAAATTCAATAACACCATACATCACACCATGGTCTGTTATTGCAAGGCTGTCCATGCCAAGTTCCTTTGCCCGTTTAGTAATCTCTTTTATCTTACTGGAGCCATCCAGCAATGAATATTCAGTATGCACATGCAAATGTGTAAAACTCATAGCATCTCCTCCCTATGTAAAAAAATATAACATATTTTCGTTTATTAATCAGCAATTTTATGATATTCTATATTTAATTATTAATGTAAGGGAGTTGTATTATGTTAATATCTGCTATTCCCGTAGGCGGGCCAATTTCAATTGAAATATCCATAGATAATGTCAGCTACGAGATGCCTTCCTCTGTTGTTGCATCCAAGAATGGCTACATTCTCATAGCGCCTTTTACATCAAAAGGTGCTGTAATAGATTTTTCTTCTTATAAGGATATTTTATTTAATCTTTATACCATAGACCCAGCAACAAAGAACCGTGTAGTCTGGAAGAATATTAACATAGAAACTATCACTTATAAATCAACCGGTTTCGCATCTGCTTACTACAAAATCTCGACCAATGTTTTTGCCAGCATTGCCTCTGAATGCAACAGAAGATTTAATCAGCGCATTTCAACCATGGCTTTGGGACATATCTCATCAGATACCACAGAAGCTGATATTCCGGTAACGTTAATTGATGTCAGTGATAAAGGACTTTCATTTTCGACCAGCAACGAACTATTATATAACTATAATAATACGTATATAACATTTTCAGATCAGGCAAACGGAAAGCAGTTTAACTTTCATTTTAAATGTTTTATCATACGCAGCCAGTTGTATGGAGAACGCTACATTTATGGATGTATTATCCCAACTCCGTCCCGTGAATATCTTACATATGTTTTTCTTAAAAAAATTGAATTCAGAATCAGTTCTGCTAAAGAACAGTCTGAACAGACCGCTCTTAAAGATGCTGCTGACGTTGCTTCACAATCTATTGAAAGCACTTCGTCAGGATATCATTCACACATATCTGAAAAGAATAAGCGTTGATATAAGGGGCATATCACAATGTGATATGCCCCTTTATTATTAATCATCTTCTTTTTCTTTAGCTGTATCATCAGATTCATTATCGTCTGAATGACTGCCAATATTCTTCCATATATCGCTTTCCGGCTCACCACTAACTGTCGATGAATAGCTTCCATCTTCATTAAATGTTACGCTTTCTGCCACTTTCTCTGATGTTGAGAATAATGAAGTATCAACCGGTTCAGGTATTCCCTTTGCCTCTCTGAATATCTTCATGAATTCCTTGCCTGTGATAGTCTCATGGTCATACAGATATCTTGCAAGCTGATCCATTACTTCTCTGTTCTCTCTTATAATCTGCTTAGCCTCTTCATAACATGACGCAATAAGCTTCTTTACCTCGTCATCAACCTCTGCCTCAGTTGCCTGTGCACAGTTCATAGATGCTCTTCCGCTAAGATATTCATCTTCAACTGTTGATAATGCAACAAGTCCGAATCTGTCTGACATACCATATCTTGTAATCATTGTCTTGGCAAGGTTAGTTGCTTTCTTGATATCATCATAAGCACCATTAGTAACTGAACCAAATACAACTTCTTCTGCAGCACGTCCACCAACAAGTGATATAAGGTCTGTCATAAGTTCATCCTTAGTCTCAAGATGCTTCTCTTCCTCTGGGAAGTTAAGCACATAACCAAGTGAACCATTAGTATGAGGTATAATAGTAATCTTCTGGACCGGATCAGAATTATTCTTGATAGCTCTTATAAGGGCATGTCCAATCTCATGGTAAGCAACAACCTGCTTTTCCTTCTTGCTAAGAACTCTTTCCTTCTTCTCCTTACCTGCTACAACTGTATCAAAAGCACCAAGAAGGTCCTTCTGGGTAACAACATTTCTTCCATTCTTAACTGCCGCAATAGCAGCTTCATTAATGATATTGGCAAGGTCTGAACCAACAAGACCGCTTGTTGCCATTGCAATCTCATCAAAATCAACTGTATCGTCCATAAGCACATCCTTAGAATGTACCTTAAGAGTCTCAATTCTTCCCTTCTTATCAGGTCTGTCAACGGTAATTCTTCTGTCGAGACGACCTGGTCTAAGTAAAGCCTTATCAAGTACTTCCGGTCTGTTAGTTGCTGCCAGAATGAATATTCCCTTAGATGAATCAAAACCATCCATCTCTGCAAGTAACTGGTTCAATGTCTGCTCACGCTCGTCATTGCCACCGCCATACTTGGAATCTCTGCTCTTACCAATAGCATCAATCTCATCAATAAATATAATACATGGAGCCTGCTTAGTTGCTTCCTTGAACAAATCTCTTACTCGTGATGCACCAACACCAACGAACATCTCTACAAAATCAGAACCTGCAAGTGAGAAGAACGGTACATCTGCCTCACCGGCTACAGCCTTAGCAAGAAGCGTCTTACCTGTTCCCGGAGGTCCTACTAAAAGTGCACCCTTAGGAAGCTTTGCACCAATCTTGGCATATTTCTCAGGGTAATGTAAGAAATCAACAATCTCTGTAAGTGATTCCTTAGCTTCATCCTGACCTGCAACATCCTTGAATGTAACACCTGTCTTTTTCTGGACATATACTTTGGCGTTGCTCTTTCCAACGCCCATTCCGCCCATCATTCCACCATTCTTAGCAATTCTTCTATATACAAATGCAAAGATTATATATATGAATAAAAATGGCAGTACATATGCAAGCAGAAATTCTACAATTGAAGAACTCGAATCCGGAATATATCCTTCAAACTCAATACCCTTTCTCTTAAGAAGTGGTACAAGAGTATCATCATTAACATACCCTGTATAATATGTGTATGAAACTCCTGCTATGCCAGACTGTTTCTCCTCTTCAACAGGTGTAATAAGAATTCTGTCCTGCTCTAATGCTACTTTCTTTACCTTATCTTCATCAATCATCTGCATGAACTGGTCGTAGCTTATCTCCTTGTAAGTTGCATTCCTAAACATATTGCTAAGAAGCGTAAGTCCGATAAATGTTACAACTGCCGCTATAATAATGAATATTATAAGGTTAACATTCTTTGGCTTCTTGTTATTATTGTTGTTATTATGATTATTGTTGCGGTTATCGTTATTATTATAACCATTGTCATAACCGTTGTTGTTATAATTATCCATACTCTTCTCCTGATATGATACTGTACTTATCTTAAGCATTTCCAAATAAGTCTGTTTTCATTATAAAGAAGGAAAAAATATAAATCAACCAAAATCTAAGTGTTTAATAAGATGTTTATATTTACTTTATATTCTTAGTTTTTTTCTTTAAACTATGGAAATTTGTAATACAGGGCTGTATAATATTGCATATTTTTTTGATTACACATTCAGATTGGAGGAAAAGATGGCTGTTAAATATGTATTTGTAACAGGTGGTGTTGTTTCCGGTTTAGGAAAAGGTATCACTGCCGCATCTTTAGGCAGACTGCTTAAAGCCCGTGGTTTTTCTGTAACCATGCAGAAGTTTGACCCTTATATTAATATTGATCCAGGTACTATGAACCCTATCCAGCACGGAGAAGTTTTCGTAACTGACGATGGTGCTGAGACAGACCTTGACCTTGGTCACTATGAAAGATTTATTGATGAGAGCCTTAATAAGAATTCTAATGTAACTACCGGTAAAGTATACTGGTCTGTATTACAGAAGGAACGCCGTGGAGATTTCGGTGGAGGCACAGTCCAGGTAATCCCTCATATTACTAATGAAATAAAGAGCCGTTTTTTCAGAGATTATTCAACTGATGAAACTAAGATTGCAATTATAGAAGTTGGTGGTACTGTTGGAGATATCGAGAGTCAGCCTTTCCTTGAGGCAATCAGACAGTTCCAGCATGAAGTCGGACATGAGAACGCAATTCTTATTCACGTAACACTTATTCCTTATCTTAAAGCATCTGGTGAGATGAAGACTAAGCCAACTCAGGCAAGTGTTAAGGAACTTCAGGGAATGGGAATCCGTCCGGATATTCTTGTGTGCCGTACCGAACATCCACTTGAGGCTGGTATCAAGGATAAGATAGCACTTTTCTGTAATGTACCTAAGTCTCATGTACTTCAGAACTTAGATGTTGAGATTCTTTATGATGCACCTCTTGCGATGGAAGAAGAACATCTTGCACAGGTAGCATGTGAATGTTTACACCTTGACTGTCCAGAACCAGACCTTGATGAATGGAGAGCGATGTGCAAGGCCTGGAAGAATCCTACTAAGAAGGTAACTGTTGCATTAGTCGGTAAATATATCCAGCTTCATGATGCTTATATCAGTGTTGTAGAAGCATTAAAGCATGGTGGTGTATATAATTCATGTGATGTAACTATCAAATGGATTGATTCAGAAACTGTAACTCCTGAAACTGCTGATGAGCTTCTCTCTGACGTATCTGGCATATTAGTTCCAGGTGGATTCGGTGACAGAGGTACAGAAGGAAAGATTGAAGCTATCCGTTATGCCAGAGAACATAATATTCCATTCTTAGGATTGTGTCTGGGAATGCAGCTTTCAATTGTTGAATTTGCAAGAAATGTTATAGGATATGACGACGCACACAGTGTTGAACTTAATCCTAACACAACTCACCCTGTTATACATCTTATGCCAGACCAGGAAGGCATTGATGATATCGGCGGTACATTAAGACTTGGTTCTTATCCTTGTGTACTTGATAAAACAAGCAAGGCTTATGAACTCTATGGCGAAGAGCTTATACATGAACGTCACAGACACAGATATGAAGTTAATAATGATTACAGAAAAGTTCTTACTGAGAATGGTATGATGCTTTCAGGAATATCTCCTGACGGAAGAATTGTTGAGATGATAGAATTAAAGAATCACCCATGGTTTATTGCCACACAGGCTCATCCAGAGTTAAAGTCAAGACCTAATCGTCCACATCCATTATTCAGAGGCTTCATAACAGCAGCACTTGAATATCAGAATAAAAACCATTAATTATATTATATATGCATAACAAAAAACATCACCTGACGAATCCGACTTTCGTATCAGGTGATGTTTTTTATTGCTTTTGCTTATAAAATTATTATTTATTAAGACCATTAAGAATCTTCTTAATTCTCTTAACTTCATCGTCTTCTAACTTCTGTGATTCACAAATAGAAGCAACCATATCAACAGCCTTTCCGTTGAACCAGAAATCAGCTTCTTCCTTTAAAAGCTGTCTTCTATATTCTTCTTCTGAACGAAGTGGATGAATGAAAGCTGCCTTTCCTTTACGGTATGTATCAACAAATCTCTTGTCCTTCAACTTACCTACGAAAGTAACAACTGTTGTTCTTGCGTAATCCTTACCATAATCGTCTCTTAACTGATCAATAAGTTCCTGTACAGGAATATCCTGTGGTGCTTCCCATATAAGCTTCATAATTAATGCTTCACATGGACTTAATTCATTAAAATGATTTCTGCTCATAAACCCTCCTTAGGCTCTTCCATAGATATACATATTCTATATTATACTGCCATTATTAATATTTTTCAACTGTATAATGAATAGTCGGATATGGATTTCACAATTGTATTACCGATAAACTGAATCCATCAACTTCCTTTTCTACAATAGTGAAATTCTGGGGAAGTCCGCACATATATGCTTTCATTTTCCCTTTCTCTAATCTATAAACTATTTTGTCCAAAATGTCAAGCACACCTTGACCTGTAGCCTTGCCATAAGCCTCTTTTAATGTCCATATTCTGAAGAATCTTTGATCACTATCGCACTCTTTAATCCATTCTGCTTCAGATATGTCAAAGAAGCGTTTTGCCAGATTCTGTCTACCTTTGCGGGCTTTTTCAATATCAATTCCTACCGGTCTGTCGCCTATCACGCATGCTACATAATTAGACGAATGTGAGATATTGAAAAAAATTTCACGATTTGACAAAAAATAAGGTTTTCCTTGCGAATTATATGCTATTTCATAATCAAAGTACTGATTATTCGCTTCAATCACAGAAATAATATCCACCTTCTCATATAGATTTTCATCTGTTTTATAATCTCTTTCTCCTGTTTTTATAGACCATTTTCCTACCGCATAATTAAGAAGTAGGCCTGCCGTCACGGTTTGCAGCTTATTTTCATACATTTTCATCTTATCAGCCTTAGTTTTCCTGTATTCCGGAATAAGCGAATAGGCCTTTTCATATAACTTTTCATCAGTTAATGCATCTGTCGTTGTCACAAATATCATCATAATCATTCACCATCTATACACTTATTGTCTGTGCATCTGCCATATAACGCTTTGAGAACACGAATACTATATCACCTGATTTAATCAAGGTATCACCATTAGGAACTATTGCATTATCACCGCGTCTTATCATAACTATAAGTGTATGCCTTGATATATCAAGTTCTTTTATCTTGTGTCCAACCCACGGATGATGTTCACGCAGTTCCACCTGTTTTAGGTTTACATCAACATTAACATCACAGTCTCTTGCTCCGATTACAACACAATCTCCCTCAAAAAGCTTCATATCTCCCTTTGGCATAAGTGTCTCACCATTTCTTAATACTGCTGCAAGAATAAGTCCTCTTGGAAGACTAAGCTCGCATACCTTCTTTTCATTCCAGTTGTGGTCCTTAGTTATAATAAGCTTAATAAACTTAAGTTCCTTCTCCATAAGGTAATCTGTAGACTTCTTAATAAGGCTGTACTGCTCAACGAAACCTGCAGATAAGATACCTGTTGGAATAGCGACCATTCCGACGCCAAGAAATGTAATGATAATACTGAACATTTTTCCAAGCACTGTCACAGGATAGATATCGCCGTAACCTACTGTAAGAAGTGTTGATACCGACCACCATATTCCTGAAAATGCATTCTTAAACACTTCCGGCTGTGCCTCATGCTCCAGACTGTACATGCACAGTGATGATGCTATGATAAGCATCACAATGATGAATACAGAGGATAATATCTGGTCCCTTTTTCGCCTTATTACCTCTGTTATAACATTTAACGCATCATAATATGAATTGACACGGAATATCCTTAGGATTCTTATAACCCTGAACATACGGAAAGCAACTGCTCCTGCCGGAAAAAATACAGGCAGATAATTGGGCAGGAACGATAAAAAGTCAACAATACCGCTTCCTGAGAAGATGTATTTTATTCTCGCAATACCTGTACATTTATTAGGATACAGATATTCTGCCGTCCATACACGCAGTATGTATTCAATTGTAAAGCCGATAACTGTAATCCACTCTATAACATCTAACACAGGCTGGTACGGAATTGACTGTTCAAATGTATCAAATATCGCAATGAACAGGTTGATTATAATTGCAGCAGTTATCGCAATATCAAATGTACGGCTTGCAACATCACCCACATATCCAATCTGGATAATGTCAAATATACGTTTTTTCTTATTATTCACCGTATCCCATCCTCCTACTTAAGCATATACCACGGAAGCAGCAATGCTCTTATATATTTTGCAAATGGCACATATGCCGTTATGTTAATGAATACCGGACATAATATAAGACACGCTATAAGAAGCACCGGTATTATTGAAATCATTGCATTGGCTCTCCTTACAGGTATTGCCACAAGCCATGCAAATAAAGTAACCGCTATTACATACACAACCATATGAAGTATATCTGCTGCCCCCTTAAGTTGTCCTGCCACCGCAAGTGTTAACATTGCTGATACTGCAAAAAGTACACATGATATGAATGCATACAACGGCTTTCCTGCCACACGGTACATACGAGGCAGTGTTATAAATGTTCCGGAATTCTTATCAAGATAATATTCCACGATTCCAAAAAGTCCGCCTATATATACAAGAATTATAAGTAATGCCCTTAACGGAAACTCTCCTGTCTTATCTTCAAGCTGTGTCCCATTATCCTGTACACCATCCAGCACCTTAAAATCAATTCTGAATGTGTCATCTCCGGATATGTATTCCTCGTACCCTTTTCTTATCTCTTCCTCTGCCTTTTCTGAATGCTTTTTAAATATGTCTACAGAATTAACATAATTAACTGCAACCTCAGGCGAATATGCCTTAAACATAGCAGAAAAGAATATCTCATCTGTCATTGAGCTGACAAAATCTGACCTGCATATAATAAGCTCTATAATGTCTCTGTAGCTGCCACTGTCAAGCTTATCCTTAAGCCCGGTACCAACTACATAGCCACACTCTGTGTATTTATTCATTATATCCTGCTCAAGCTTTTCCTGCGATTCTGCTTCGTAGAATTGAACTGAATAATCGCCATTTACAAGATAATCTCTTGTCATTATGGCAATCTTATCGTCATCTTCAAGCACTATTCCAACCCTTACAGGCTCTTTCTCCTTAAAAGACGCTGTATTCGTAATTATTAACGCTGCAACAGGCATTGCAATAAGCACCACGACAATCACAGGATTCTTTAACTGCCTTTTAACAAGCAGATACAGCCAGTATAACAATCTCTTCATTATCTGTCTCTCCTTATCTTAACCGCCAATGCTCCTGCTGCCTGAAATATAATTATCCACATAACATTTGTCATAATGGTACTGATATCCACAGTTCCCTTGATTATCTGACATGCAAGTGTGAATAAGCCGTTAGTCGGAAGATACATGCCAATAACCCTCACACCCGGCGCAAGAAATGCTGATGAAACAATACATCCGGATGCATACATGCACGCCATTCCAAGGATACACACCGTAATAACTGAATACACCGTGTCGTCAACTACTGAGAATATACAGTTTATAAATGAAACTGCCGCATACACAAGCACCACAATCCCCAGTATGGAAGCAATGAATTCTCCAACTGTCGAAACTGCCAGAACTCCTGATATTGCAGGCACCCCCAGCCTCATTACATTAATTATAATAAAAAGCACTTCAAATATCATTATATACACAATGCCAACTCCGGTAGTTCTTGCAATTCCGGTATCAAATGCTGATATTCCCGCACCTTTAAGGCTCTTTGCAAGCGACCTGCTCTCCCCCTTCATATTGCCGGCACATGTTATTGTGCTAAGTAAAAGCAGCATCACAATTGCTGTGCATACATAAAACTGTACTGTACTCAAGCCTTCTTTAACCGATATATCTCTTGTCTTAAAGTATATGCTTCTGTTAAGTGCATACGAAAGATATATGTCATTAAGCTCATTCTCATGTGTACCCCGCAAGCCCCTGTAATTCTTAAGCACACCATTGAACAAATCGTCAAATGTATATATCCCCGCCTCTGCAGTTGCAAGGTCAGAGCCTCCTGCCCTCACCATCTCACGGAATATCATCGAAGTATTATTAACACCCTCTGACTGACACACAACCTCAACAGGTGTATTCTCGCCCGACATAATATCACTTATCATATTCTCTGGCACAATAATAGCCATAACATAATAATTATTTCTTAATCCATCTATAGCCTGCTGTCTGTCAGTATATTCAAATGTACAGACATTCTTAATTGTGTCTATCTCGCTGACATAATTGAATGCCATCTTAATATATCGAAACTCCTTATTATTATCTGCCGAATCAGAGTTTTCTGTGTCATCATAATCAGGATACACAACAGCAACCTTCATCCTCATGTCGCTGTCCTGTGCCGTTGCAATGCCTATGCATGTACTTATTGCAATAACAAGCACTGCCGTCACTATCGTACCCAGAATTATCTTCGGTATAGATAAAAATGCGGATTTAATCTGCAATTTTAATAATTCCAGTTTCCTTCTCATCTAATCCCCCAATTAAATCTATCTGTGAATAATCTCTAAAAGCTCATTGCCGGTAACCGGATGGTCAAGTTCATTAAGCTTACCATTCTTTAAAAGATACATTCTGTCAGCAAGCTTTAATTCACCTTCTTCGTGGCTTGTTATGATGACTGTACCTCCGCTTTTCGTGTAAGCAGACAGATAATTCATAATATCCTGTTTACACACAATATCTAATGAAGCTCCCGGCTCATCTAATATAAGTACGGGTGGATTCTTAGCCAGTGCACAGCATATGCTTAAGCGCTTCTTCATGCCTCCTGACAGCTTATCAACACGTTTGTCAAGATATTCTGACACTCCTAACACTGCAGGAACACCGCCCTGTAAGTCTGCGTCCATGTTTCTTCCTGTATCACAGTACCAGAATTTAAGATTATCCCTTGCCGACAGCTTCTCCATAAGTGGATTCTCCTGCGGCACAAAACCAATATATTTCTGAAACATCTTCACATCTGCAAATGCATCTGTGCCATCTATCTTAAGACTTCCTCCATCTGCCTTAAGACTTCCTGCCAGTATCTCCAGAAGAGTAGATTTGCCACAGCCGTTGGCACCGACTATGGCAATATACTCTCCGCTGGCAGCATGAAACGAAGCGCCGTTAAGCACTATCGTTTTCCTGCCATATGATTTTCTAATATTTTCCACCTCTATAAACATACATATATCTCCACATTAATTCTGGGCTGCTGTATCAAACTGGCTGTAATACAGCTTGTGATAGAATCCGTTCTTAGCCAGTAATTCTTCATGATTACCCTGCTCTATAATATGTCCGTCTTTCATAACAAGAATAACATCCGCAGACTGGATAGTTGAAAGTCTGTGGGCTACAATAAAGCTTGTTCTTCCCTCCATCAGCTTTGCAAATGCATTCTGTATCTTTATCTCTGTTCTTGTATCAATAGAAGATGTAGCCTCATCAAGAATAAGCATTGGCGGCTTTGCAAGCATAATTCTTGTTATACATAAAAGCTGCTTCTGTCCCTGTGAAAGGCTTCCACCATCCTCGCCTATAACTGTGTCGAATCCGTTAGACATTCTCTTGATGAATCCATATGAATGTGCTGCCTTGGCTGCTGCAATAATCTCTTCCTCTGTAGCATCAGGCTTACCCATTACGATATTCTCTCTTATAGTTCCTGACTTAAGCCATGTCTCCTGAAGAACCATACCAAAACCCTGTCTTAAAGACTTTCTGGTCATCTGTCTTATATCAGTTCCTGATACATCAATGCTTCCACTGTTAACATCATAGAATCTCATAAGAAGATTAATAACTGTTGTTTTACCACAGCCTGTAGGTCCTACAATCGCAATTCTCTGTCCCTTCTTGACATGAAGATTGAAGCCCTCAATAAGCTTCTTATCTGGCACATAAGAGAAGCACACATCATTAAGGTCAACTGTTCCGTCAACCTCCTCGACAACCTTAGCGTCTGGGGCGTCAGGAATTTCAGGTTCTTCTTCAATAAGTTCAAATATTCTGGCTGCGCAGGCAAGTGCGTTCTGAAGCTCAGTGACAACGCCTGATATCTCGTTAAATGGCTTAGTATACTGGTTAGCATAACTTAAGAAGCTTGATAACTGACCGACTGTTATACCGCCATTGATAGCCGAAAATGCACCAACAATCGCAACACTCGCATATACAAGACTGTTTACGAATCTTGTTGAAGGATTAGTTATAGATGAGAAGAAGATTGCCTTTAAGGAATACTTCTGAAGTCTTTCATTAATCTCATCAAATTTTCTTACCGCCTCATCTTCATATCCGTAAGCCTTAACTACCTTCTGTCCGCCAATCATTTCATCAATAAGTGCTGTCTGCTCACCTCTTGTCTCAGACTGGAGTTTGAACATGCTGAAGGTCTTCTTGGCAATAAAGCTTGCAACTAAAAACGAAAGTGGCGTGATAACAACAACAGCAAGTGTAATCTTAGCATTGATTGTAATCATAAATATAAGTGTTCCAAGTATAGTCATGACACCTGTAAAGAACTGTGTGAATCCCATAAGCAGACCATCTGCAAACTGGTCAACATCAGCTATTACACGGCTCACAATCTCACCATATGAATGTCCGTCAATGTACTTGAGTGGAAGCACCTGAATTTTTTCTATAGCCTCATTTCTTATATCTCTTGTTACTTCATATGTGATTCTGTTGTTACATATGTTCATAAGCCACTGTGAAAGTGCTGTAATTCCAACAAATATACCAATTCTTATAAGTATATTCACAATCTTTGCAAAATCCACATTATTCACACCGATAATGCAGTCAATTCCACGGCCTACAAGAATTGGTACATAAAGTGTAGTTGCAACAGTTACTGCTGCCATAATAAGCGATAGTATTATAAAAAAGCTGTGCTTCTTAATTCTTTTAAGGAGTTTTACAAATGTTGATTTATTCTTCTTCATTATGCTACACCCCCTTCTGAATCTGCTTTCTTAAACTGTGATTCATATATCTCTTTATAAACCTCACAATTTGCAAGAAGCTCGTCATGTGTTCCCATTCCTGCAACCTGTCCGTCATCTAATACGATAATGAGATCAGCATACATAAGTGATGCCGCTCTCTGTGAAACTATGAACACAGTAGGAGAATTGTTCATTCCCCTTATAGCTTTTCGAAGTGCTGCATCAGTTGCAAAATCAAGAGCTGATGCACTGTCATCAAGAATAAGCACATCCGGCTTTCTTACGATTGCTCTTGCAATAGTAAGTCTCTGTCTCTGGCCACCTGAAAGGTTCTTACCTCCCTGCTCTATAACATAATCCAGACGTCCCTGCTTAGAATCTACGAATTCCTTAGACTGTGAAATCTCAAGTGCTTCATCTATCTGCTCATCAGTAGCGCCCTTCTTTCCCATCCACATATTCTCTCTTATAGTACCTTTAAAAAGTACTGCTTTCTGCATGACGATACCGACCTTATTTCTTAAAGCCTCAATATCATAATCTTTAACATTTACACCATCAACAAGTACTTCACCCTGTGTAGCGTCATACAGTCTCGGGATAAGATTAACAAGACTGGATTTACCTGAACCTGTGCCACCTATAACACCGATTGTCTGACCTTTCATAGCCTTGAAATTAATTCCTTCAACTGAAGGTGCACCTGAACCACTGTATGTAAGTGAAACATTCTTAAATTCAACACCTGGCTGTTCTTCCTTAGCTACAGCTTCCTTAACGCTGCCATCTGCCATTCCAGATGTTACATCGAATACAGACTCAATTCTTCCTGCACATGCAAGTGCCTTAGTTATTGTAATGATAAGATTGGCAAGCTTGATAAGTTCAACTAATATCTGTGACATATAATTGTAAAGTGCAACGACCTGTCCCTGTGTAAGCGCACCGGCGTTAACTCTTACTCCACCAATCCATATAAGTGCAATTATTGATACATTTACAACAACATAAGTAAGCGGATTCATAAGTCCTGATATCTTACCAACATATTTCTGTAATCTGTTAAGGCTTTCGTTATCGTTTTTGAAACGCTTAATCTCATCCTGTTCCTTATTGAATGCTCTGATAACTCTCACACCGGTAAGGTTCTCTCTTGTTATTCCAAGAATCTTATCAAGTCCTGACTGTACATTTTTGTACATAGGTCTTGTTGCAATCATGATACCGAATACGATAAGTGCAAGTACCGGGATTGCCGCAACGAATACAAGTGCTGCCTTCACATCAATAGTAAATGCCATAATCATCGCACCAAATACAATAAATGGTGAACGAAGGAACAGTCGCAGTACCATGTTGATACCATTCTGTACCTGATTAATATCACTTGTCATTCTTGTTACAAGTGTCGATGTACCAAGTGTATCCATCTCTGTGAATGAGAATGTCTGGATATGTGCAAATAAACTGTGTCTCATTCCTGTTGCTGCACCAACTGCAGCCTTGGCACTGAAATACTGTGCTGTGATGGCACATACAAGTCCTATGATTGCAAGAAGTATAAGCATAAAACACATCTGCATAATGTATCCCTTGTCTGCATTAACAATACCCTTATCGATAACTGATGATACTACCAACGGCACAAACAGCTCAAATATTGCTTCGAGCATCTTAAAAAGCGGTGCCAGAACACATTCCTTTTTGTAATCCTTAAGGAATCTCATAATCATTTTCATAAGAAAACTTCCTCCATTAATTCAGTGACACTAAAGCGTCCATAAGAAACTTATATGAATAACATCTCTTCATGCCAAAGTACTCTCTATAAATTTCATAATTGTAATATGAATGTTCAAACTGTCTTGAATACAAATGTGCTATATCAACGCGCATTGTAAAATCTGGCATACAGCCGGACGCCTGATTAGCTGCTGCCATAATGTCCACTGCAAGTATGCCTATAACCGCATTCTTTGCTTTAAGCAGGATATCGTAATCATTCACTGCATCAAGCATGTATCTATACACATAGTACATTGCAAGCTGCTCATATTCATGTGCAAATGCTTCACTTCCCGCATGGTAAGTTTTCATTACCGCTGCAAGCCCAGAATCATCCGTCAGCCCGTCTAGGAACCGTCTTACTCTCGCCACATGAATATTCCAGTCAGGATTGATTACCTCCATTCCTTTAAAGTCATCAAAGAAATGTCTCAATCCCTTTATCAGCCTTTTGCCATGCAGCTTCTCATCCCGGCTTTTTAGTCTGTCAAGCAGCTCCTCTCTGTAATCAGCTCCACAGAACCGCTTTGCAACACCAGCTATAAGCTCGTCCCTTTCAGCATCAAGATGCTTCTGGATACGCTTTGCATAATCAAGATAGAGCATCAGTCTCTCAAATATACTTATATCCCTGTCTGATATTATTCCAAAAGCCACTATTCTTGCCTGCCGAAGATGCATATATGTATATGCATCTATATCATTAGGCTCCAGCGTAAGACTGTTATCCTCAACCGTATCAAATGTAAGTTCATCTTTATAAGAAAACATCAGCTCACCAGCCGTCTTACACGAAGGGGCTATGCCAATTTCTCTTATATTGCCATAATCGTTAATAAATCTTGGAAACTCTGCACATGTTTCACACAGCTTATCCTCTCCAAGTTCTATATATAAATCGCACAGATTATCATCATTAAGAAAAGGACATCGTCCTCCTTCTTTCAGTGTAAATGTACATTCTCCGTCCTGAGATGGTACCATTACACTCTTCAGGCGCTTTCCAAAAGCACCTTTAACTGTTTTATAATATTTGTAAGAATTCTTATCAACATCGACATCCCACCCGGCACAGCATGTATCTGTACAGGCTCCCGCAATGCATCTGAAATCCTTATAATAATGTGGTGTCATTACCTTCATTTTATTATCTCCCGCATATAAACCGGCATGTTAAGTGCATCTGTTAACTACGCAAAAATTGTCTGCCACACCTTATTAGTGCAGCAGACACATTTACATGTACATATTATTATAATTACTGTTCTTTTTCTTGTCTACAATATACTTATACACTGTGACACACGCAAGAATAATCATAAGCCCCTCTGCTGCCATGTATGTATAGAACAGATATGGCTGTCTTAACGCTGACACAAGAAGCGGTGAGCTGACTGCAAAATCATACATTCCCGTATCACCTATATATTTAGACATAACAACCGTACTCATGATTGTTATATTAGGAAAAGACATATTACCAAGCACAAGTGCCACAATCAGCACCGTATTGCGTATCAGAAAAAATGTCCTGCTCACCTTAGCTTTACTAAGACAGCTCATAACAATGCCTCCAATTATACATACAAGAAATAAAAGAAACATCATATACATCTCAGAGGCTGCAAATGCAGACACTTCTGTTGTCGCAGTCTCATATCCTGTAAGCAGTGCAAAGAACCCAAATATAGAGCGGCCACCCATAATACATGCCGCCACAACAAATAATAATAGTAAAAAATTCCTTCTGTTTAGCTTCCTGTTATCCATAATTCCTCCATTTGCATTATTATCGCAATTATGGAGACAGATTTCAATAAATATTTTCGCAAACTTCATATTTTATTGTCACCCGCCTCCACTCACCCCTCAGGCACGCACTGGTCCGCAGGGGTTGGAACGATTCGTTAGAATTGCGTTAATTTATCAGGTGGTGCTTTTGGCTTAATGTTTGTGTCCATTCGCAGATGAACATTTCTGGCATTATGTCCGCCTGTGGCATACGCCCTCAAGGATTGCTGCACTTAGTGGGAGTAAATGCCGCTATCTACAAAGCTTATTACGGTGTGCTAAATCAAACGTGCTCCGCTTGAACGTGCTTTAGCACACCGCCCTTATGTATATAGCGGCATTAACTCCCACACAGTTCGCAATATATCGGGCGTAGGTCACAGGCGGACATAATGACGGAAGTGTACAGATGTCGAATGAACACAAACAATAGAAAAAGCCAAAAGCACCACCTGCTAAATTAGCAATTCTTAACGTGTTCCAGACCCCTGTGGACCAGTGCATGCCTGAGGGGTGGGTGGAGGCGGGTGGCTTATTAATATAAAGTTTGTGTCTATATAAACTTACTCCGCCACTTAATTGCCTCATCCCTATACGCAATTGCCGTCTCCATAAGTTCATTATACTGTGCCTTTACACTTTCTATTGTTGCCTCAAGCTGGCTTATTGTCTGTATTGCCTGTCTGTTTTCCTGCATATATGTATTAAGCTGGTTTTCGTACTCTGATATTTTCTGTTCATTCTGCATCAGCATGTCTGTATCCTGACATTTAATGAATTTCCCATCTGATGTTATTTCGTAGAAACTGTCTACATACAAAAATGCTTTTCCCTGCATTCCAAACACTTCATACATATCAACATTTTCACAATCAACAGGAATATTAAGACTGTCACCTTCTTCCAGTGGGTAGACAGCTCGCAGCGACAGTCTGTCCGTAAGCGGGTTTGTCACCATATAAAACAGCATTAACCTGTCTTTATTTACTACAAGCTGTGGACAGTGCATATCTGGGTTCTCGCTGCTTTTCACACGAAAAAGTGCTTCGTTGTTCATCACATTTTTAACAAGAATATCTCCGTTCTGGTTCTGATATGCATAATATATTGTGTCTCCCAACACTACATCTGAAAGTCCGTCCAAAAAGTCTGACACAAGCATTATCGGGCGTTCTATACCGTCTATGTACGCCGTTCTCAAAAATATATATCGTGATATGCTATAGATTATAAGCCGTCTGTCACTGCCTGCCGTGTATACATTTGCCATAAAAGGACACTCCCGTTTTTATATTATTATATGGTCACGCGAATGTAGATAGAACATATAATGTAGTAAAGAAACGAAGAAGGAAAAGATAATGGCTAAATGTAAATGCAGCAAATGTGGTTCTACCCGCATTGTAAGCAATATCGTGCAGAACATGCCTAATGGCTGCTTTGATGTATGCACGAACCCGATATGCGGTTCCCCCGATGAACTCAGTATTCTTGCCCCTCTTATCTATGATGAGATAGGTATTAATCTGTGTACCACATTCGCTGTCGGCACAGATATTTCAACGACTTATCCAACAGCTACCAACGCATCAGTCAGTGTTATAGATATAGCCTACACTTATGGTGATGAAAATGTTGAAATCACCCAGATAGCCGGAAGGCCTAACTGCTACTCTGTGAAACTTGCCAACCTTACTGTAACATTTGCAATAACGCTTTATGATGAGTCATGCAGAGCATTAGCAACTCTTACCCCAACGGCAGTCTACCTTCCTAACTCAACTACTGCTGCAACTTATGATGAAGATACCAATCCGACATCTGTCACCCTTGAAATATTCGCTCCTTACGGAGTTTCCTACAACTCGAATAACGCAACTCCACCTGTTTATACGCCTGCACTTAACAGTATAGGTTTCTTGTCATCTGCCAATGTTGTAACCCAGGGACTCAACCTTTATGCAATACCTAAGCTTTTAGGTCTTGATACTACAGATGACGAGGTTACTGTAGGTCTCACTCTCATCTTACAGAGCCTTTACTTCTGTGGATACCGCGTAACAAGTGCCGGCAGAATCTCAACGCCTAAGGGAAGCATTGTTTCCGGTGAAGAATCTGACTGCATCAAGTTTGTTTGCGGAAACCTCTTAGACAGAGCCATCAAGCCTCTCGATTTAAGTCCACCTTCATGCGAAGGTAACTTAAAAAAAGACTGCAAGAAGCCTTGCATGAATGACTGCACCGACACTCTTAATACTAACAGCACAGCCTGCCAGAGCGCATGTAATAATGGCAATAACAGCCAGACTTCCTCTGGTGCATGCACCGGACCTTGCAATGGCATATGCAGCAAGACTAACTAATAACCTCAATCTGTGGGAACAGACGCCTGCCTGGCGGCTGTTTCCATGTACATATTTTCTTCTTTTGGACTTCTGCGCGCCTTTCCTCCGCTTCAACGTCCAATCCACCGCTCTTTCTTGCTCCTTTTGGACTTCCTCCGTGCATTCCTCTGCTTTAACGTCCAATCCGCCACGCCGCTTCTTCCCTTTTGGACTTCCTCCGTGTATTCCTCTGCTTCAACGTCCAATCCGCCACTCTTTTCTGTTCCTTTTGGACTTCCTCCGTGCATTCCTCTGCTTCAACGTCCAATCCACCACTCAATTTCTTCCCTTTTGGACTTTTGCTTGCCTTTCCACTACTTCAACGTCCAATCCCAATCTATACGCTCACATTTTCTTCCATCGCAAATATTTTAATTGCTAATTTCCCTACTATGTGTGTATAATTAATGAAATATATTATATTAAACTGTTGTATACACAGTCGTAAAGTGAATATATTTAGCTGTGGATGCTCTTCGGAGTAGCCGGCACTTGGTAAACCGCAAGCGGCTTTTGAAGAAAGCCTAATTGCGGTGAACTTAGTGTCCGTTACTAGCGACAAGAAGCGAAAGCGTGCTCCACAGCTAAATATATTCACTTTGCAGCGTCCGTATACACCACAGTTCGCATGGAAAGGAGTTACTAATGAATTTTAAAAAGTACAGGTCGAGATTCCTTTTGGTTTTTGCGACCCTCACTCTCTTGTTCTCTTCTGTTCTTCTTACTTCATGTCAGGGCAAGAAGATTAAGAACACTGTATTTTCTGTAGATGATCTTGCAGGCAAGACTATTGGTGTTCAGTTAGGAACAACTGGTGATACTCTCGTAAGTGATTACGAAACTGACGGTTCTGGCACAACAGTATCAAGATACAACAAAGGTTCTGATGCTATACAGGCTTTAAAGCAGGGTAAAGCTGATGCTGTTGTTATTGATGAACAGCCTGCTTTAGCATTTGTTAAAGCTAATCCAGACCTTACAATTCTTGAAGAAGAATTTGCAAATGAGGATTATGCCATCTGTGTTGCTAAGGGCAATTCCCTTACTGCAAAGCTCAATGAGGCTATTGAAGTACTTATGGCAGATGGAACTATCCAGAAGCTTATTGACGATTATGTTGGCGATAATGCTACATTTTCTGGTTACAAATCACCAGACGGTATAAGCCGTACTAATGGAACTCTTGTTATGGCTACAAATGCTTATTTCAAGCCATACGAGTACTATGAAGGGGGTTCTATTATTGGTATTGACGCTGATATTGCACAGGCTATTGCTGATTACCTCGGAATGAATTTAAAAATTGAGGATATGGAATTTGATTCAATTATCACTGCCGTATCTTCTGGTAAAGCTGATTTCGGTATGGCTGGTATGACAGTTACTGATGAGCGTAAGAAAAATATCGATTTCACAACTACTTATACAACTTCTAAGCAGGTTATTATTGTCCGTGACGACAATGCTTCTGCATCAGGCATGAGTTTTGCTGAGAAGTTCAAGACAGACTTCATCAAAGAAGCAAGATACACTTATCTTCTAAAGGGTCTGTTAAACACAGTAATTATTGCATTCTTTGCAGCACTTATGGGTGTTGTTATTGGTTTCCTTATTGCAGTTGTCCGTTCTAACCATGATAAGACAGGACACATGAAGATTCTTAACTTCATTTGCAACATTTATCTTACTGTAATCAGAGGAACACCAACTATGGTACAGCTGCTTATTATCTACTATGTAATATTCAGTTCTGTACATATTGACAAGCTTATTGTTGCGATACTTGCATTTGGTATCAACTCAGGTGCTTATGTTGCCGAAATATTCCGTTCAGGTATTATGTCTATTGATAACGGACAGTTTGAAGCAGCACGAAGCCTTGGTCTTTCTTATAAAACAACTATGATAAGTGTTATTCTTCCTCAGGCATTCAAGAATGTTCTCCCAGCACTTGCTAATGAGTTCATTGTTCTGTTAAAGGAAACATCTATCAGCGGTTATATCGGTCTTAACGACCTTACAAGAGGCGGCGATATTATCCGAAGCATAACTTATGATCCAATGCTTCCACTTATTGGTGTTGCCATCATCTACCTTGTAATGGTTATGGGACTTTCACAGCTTGTTAAGAAACTTGAGAGGAGGTTAAGAAACAATGAGCGATAATACTAACGAAATCATACTTGAAGTTAAGGATTTGAAGAAATCTTTTGGCGACCATGTTGTATTAGAATCAATCAATACAACAGTCCGCAAAGGAGAGGTTATTGCAATTATCGGACCATCTGGCTGCGGTAAATCAACATTTTTGCGTTCACTTAACCTTCTTGAAACTCCTACAGAAGGTCATGTATTATTCCATGAGCAGGATCTTACAGATAAGAGTGTAAATGTGGATGAATTAAGAGAGAAGATTGGAATGGTGTTCCAGCATTTTAACCTTTTCCCTAATATGACTATAAGAAGAAACATAACTCTTGCTCCTACTAAGCTGGGACTTATGAGTAAGGAAGAAGCTGATAAGAAAGCTGATGAGCTTCTTGCAAGAGTGGGACTTTCTGACAAAGCCGATGCTTATCCTAACCAGTTAAGTGGTGGTCAGAAGCAGCGAGTTGCTATTGCAAGAGCACTCGCAATGAATCCTGAGATAATGCTTTTCGACGAGCCGACATCCGCACTTGATCCTGAAATGGTTGGTGAGGTTCTCGCAATAATGAAGGAACTTGCTGCATCAGGAATGACAATGATTGTCGTAACTCATGAGATGGGATTTGCAAAAGAAGTTGCCAACAGATGCATGTTCTTCTATGATGGAGTCATCAATGAAGAGGGGGCTCCGGAAGAATTCTTTGGCAATCCTAAGAGTGAGCGATTGAAGGATTTCTTGTCGAAGGTGCTTTAATTAGTACAAAGGTGGGCATTGAGATAGGGAGATGTTATACAAGCCCTCATGGATGCCTGCACCTAGTGTAAGTAAATGCCGTCATATACAATGTCTTTTAGCTGTGTAAAAATCAAACGCGCTTCGCTTGAACGAGATTTTTACACAGCACTTTTTGTATATAACGGCATTAACTTACACACGGTTCGGCATAAATCGGTCTTGCATAACATCTCCCAATCTCAAAGCCACCACCCCGCTACTAGGCAGCCAAGCCTTCCACGGCTGGTGCAAACGTATCTTATCAACAGAGGACATCACGCACTTCACCAGCCCCACTCAGAATGCAATGCCGCAGGCGAGCATTTGTCCGGAGGCTGACTACTTGGTGAAGAAGAAGTCAGCCGTACAGTATGCTGTGGGATAGGTGTGTGGTGTCCTTAGGTGTATGCCCGAATATTCTTATGTCGTGTGAAAGTTAATGCCGCAATCTGCTAAAGGTTGGGACTTGTAATCTCGTTCAAGCGAAGCGCGTTTGATTACAAGTCCCATTATAAACTTAGCAGGTTGCGGCATTTAGTTTCACTAGACATAAGTATCCTGAGGGCAGATGCCTAAGGACATCTCACACACACCACAGCACACTGTACGGTGTCCGGCCTATCAAGCCTCCTTCGAGTAGTCAACCTTCAAAAGACACAGCCCCTTCGCCGGCGCAGTTGCACCTGCAAGACTTCTGTTTCGTGCCTCTAAAAGTTCATACATACTCTCTGGTGTTCTCTTTCCCTGTCCAACTTCAAGAAGTGTACCACTTAATATTCTTACCATATACTGTAGGAATCCACTTCCATGATATGTAAGATTAAGGAACGAGCCCTTTAAAGAAACATCTATTGAATATATCTCACGGACTGTCGATTTCTTCATCTTGGGATTACCACAAAATGATGCAAAATCATGTTCTCCAGTAAGTATGTCTGCTGCCCTCTTCATGGCTTCAACATCCAGCTTACCCTCAATTATGTTGACATATTTTCTGTTAAATACAGGCTTCTTATCCCCAACATAACATGTATAGCAATAAGTTTTCCCCTGCGCATTGTAACGGCTGTGGAATCTGTCAGATGCAACACGGACCTCCTGCACACAGATATCTTCTGGAAGATATCTGTTCATATAATCGCATATCTCATCTTCCTTCATCTTAGTTTCCATATGTACATTGGCAACCATTCCTTTTGCATGCACTCCGGCATCTGTTCTTCCTGCACCTATAACCTCAACATCAGTTCCTGTCATGGCAGAAAGCACTGATTCTAACTTGCCCTGAATTGTCATATCTGTAGTTGGCTGATGTTCCCAACCATAATACCTTGTACCATCATAAGTTATTATCATCTTATAATTCTTCATTCATATCTCCCATTCATTCTTCTGATTTGAACCCACATAATTTCATACAATTAACATCTGTAATCTCATCTCGCAAAATACTGTCCATAAACACTTTTATATCATCTTGCCAGATTCTGCTTCATTCCATCAAGGAAATCATATATCTCATCCATAAATACCTTACCATAACGCTCATATTTATTTTCGCCGACACCGCTTACTGACAACATTTCTTCTTCACTGAATGGTACTTTAATACACATGTCTATAAGCGTCCTGTCTGAAAATATTACATATGGCGGAACGCCTACTGAAACAGCTATCTGTTTTCTTAACTCACGCAGTCTGTTAAACAACATAACACCTCTGTCATTAAGTGCATCCTCCGGCTTCTTTGACTTGGGCGTTGCATATGCTGACTTTGCAGCAGCGGCAGAACGCTTCATTCTGTCTGCCACCATTGCAGCATTCCTTGATACAGGTGCACTGAAACGGTTTCCCGGATACATATAAGCCTCATCTGCTTCCCGTTCTGCCTCATCAATAACGCAGTTAGAACAGTTATGGCAGTTGTATCTTCCACCCTCTGGATTGTCTGGTCTTTCTCCAAAATATTTAAGTATATACTCTCTTAAACAGCCTGTTGTCTTGCAGTAATCGACCATTGCATTAAGCCTTCTTTTATCAAGAATCATAAGACGTGCCTGTTCTTCTGCATCCATATCAGGATTAGGCTCTCTATGTTCTATGAAAAACTTATTTATCATAATATCCTGCGGAGAATACAGCAATACGCATTCTGAATCCTCTCCATCTCTTCCGGCACGTCCTGCCTCCTGATAATAATTCTCTATGCACTGTGGCATATTATAATGAATTACGAATCTTACATTGGACTTGTCTATTCCCATTCCAAATGCGTTGGTTGCCACAACAACAGGCTTGATATCATATATAAATGAATCCTGATTCTCTTTTCTCTCTTCTGCCGAAAGCCCAGCGTGATACTTAGTTACAGATAGTCCGTTGGCATTAAGCATGTCATAGACTTTCTCAACATTTTTCCTTGTAGCACAATATATAATTCCGCTGTCCTGTCTGTGACTTACAAGATAATCAAGTATATAAGAATCCTTGTCCTTGATATGCTTTACCTTGAATGTCAGATTACTTCTGTCAAATCCAGTAGTGAGTATAACCGGTCTTTCAAGAGAAAGAATCTGCAGAATATCGTCCCTTACCTTACTTGTTGCTGTAGCTGTAAATGCGCTTATTATCGGGCGTCTTGCCAGCTTCTTCACAAATGACAATATATTCAGGTAGCTTGGTCTGAAATCCTGTCCCCACTGTGATATACAGTGTGCCTCGTCCACGGTAATCATTGATATCTCTACATGTGTGGCAAAATCAAGAAAGCCCCAGGTTTCCAGCCTTTCAGGTGCAACATATATAATTTTATACCGTCCCTGCTTTGCAAATGCGAGTGCCTTAGTTATCTGATTATCTGTCAGTGAACTGTTAATATAAGCTGCATGTACACCAGCCTGATTAAGTGCCCCAACCTGATCCTTCATAAGCGATATAAGCGGCGACACAACAAGAGTAATGCCGGACATTAACAATGCCGGCACCTGATAACATAATGATTTTCCCGCACCTGTAGGCATAATTCCTAACACATCCTGCCCTGCAAGAATAGCATCAACTAACTTTTCCTGACCCGGACGAAATGAATCATACCCAAAATAATGCTTTAAAATTCCGTATTTATCCATATATTACTCTCTTTTCAATCTTCTCTTACTCTCATACATTCTCTTATCTGCTCTGCTTCTTGTATCTTCAAAGTTCTTATCTGTCTTTATATCATATTCAGCATAACCACATGCAATCTGCACATTAAGGTCTTTGATTCCAAGTTCTTCTTCAGTATACTTTTCAAGTTCCCTTAGCTGCTTTACATGTCTTCCAATATCAAAGCTTTTTTGCTTCTGATTAATTACAGTACAGAATTCATCCCCACCTATACGATAACATTTACCATGTCTGCCAAATATCTCTTTAATAATTCTGGCTGATGCCTGTATATAGGCATCTCCTGCTGCATGCCCCAGATTATCATTACACCACTTAAGGTTATTAAGGTCAAATGTCACTATAGAATACCCTTCATAATCAGAAGTTTCCTGTTCCCACTCCTCAAATGCAGAGCGATTATAAACCCCTGTCATAGTATCAGTTACAGCCATCTCTTTGTAGAAATCCACCTTCTGGCCTTCTTTAATCTTCTCAAATGCTTCTGATATGCTCTCATAACCAAGCACAATAATAAATATAAGAATACCCAGTTTTCCTATAAGATCTGTCTGCTGCATTCCCTTATAATATGCAATAAGATCAACAATCATAGAAATTCCAAGTGCAGCCGCACCTACAATATTAGCCTTTACTTTCCTGTCAAAGCCTTTAACCCATACTCTTTTAATAAGAACTGTCCAGAAATATACAAGTGACATAGCAAGCATCATATGTATAATGTACACGCTGTTCTTAAACTCCCACACACCTGTCATATGACATACAAGCAGTATTACAGCTGTTGCAGCATATATGGCGCATAAGATATTATTCAGAGCACTTTTCCCTATCTGGAAAAAATTCTTCTCTGCCTGCATAAAAGGAATAGGCATCATCATAAGCAGTATATACCCTATCAGTGAACCTATCTTCCTGTTCTCCACAAGAATTGTTGCAATATCAGTCTCATTAAGAGCCCATGCACCTATAATCATTGCAAATATACCAAAATAAAACAGTGCTTGTGTCTGTGCAATCTTCTTTCTGCAGAAAATCCATAATACAATCATAGCAAATCCAACTATTATTATAAACGAACTAAGTACTGCTGATGGCAGCGATTTCGCAATAAGCTCTTTTATAAGTTTTGTCTCGTCACCATATTCAAATGTTGTTCCTCTTATCTTATGACCAGCATATACATTAGTAAGCCTTACGATTATATCTGTTGTATATGGTGGAATGTTCACAATCGTATAATTAGTTCCAGTGGTTGTTCCATATACAGACCTATGTGCTTTTATATAATATATAAGTCTTCCACCTGCATATACTTCCACTTCCTGATGCCTGCTTACAAATGCCAGTGCATTATTATTTCCTGCACTTGCTCTAATCTTCACATGATATTCAATTGTGTCATCTCCAATATATCTTGTATCCTCTGGTTTAACTACGACACTCGTTCTTTTATCTGCCGGTGTCACCTTATCTACAGTGCTGAATATAAATCCTGAAGCCATAAAAAGCAGAAATCCTAATAAAAATATACAGTAAAAAATCCTGTTAACTAATTTAATTCTTTTCATAAAAAAAGCCTTTCAGCCGTACTATAGTGTTATCCGTAATAAATCTAACCCTATAATACAGTAGAATGGCTTTATTTTCAAATGATTTTTTGTTGTTCTGTATTTTGTACACTATTCGCAAAGTTTTAAAACTGAATAGCACTACAAGTTACTATTATATACTTTTAGCAAGTTCCGTTGGATTCTCTGAAAACTTCAAAGCTACATCCCTTGAAATAACTCTTGTCTTAACAAGATTAGCAAGCGAATAGTTCATTGTGTGCATACCTGTCTGCATATTTGACTGAAGAACGGTCTGAATCTGATTAGTCTTCTTCTCTTTAATAAGATTAGATACTGCTGTATTATTAAGCATAATCTCTGTTGCAGCAATTCGTCCTTCCTGCTCTGCACGAGGTACAAGTGTCTGTGTTACAACTCCAGTTAATACAGATGCAATCTGTATTATAAGTGCAGACTGCGCCTCAATAGGGCATGCACTGATTATACGCTCAACTGTCTGTGTAGCGCTTCTTGTATGAAGTGTTGATAATACAAGATGTCCTGTTTCAGCAGCTGTAATTGCTGCATTGATAGTCTCATAATCTCTCATCTCTCCTACAAGAATAACATCCGGGTCTTCACGAAGTGCTGAACGAAGTGCTGTCGCAAAATCAGGTACATCTCTTCCTACCTGTCTCTGATGTATCATAGATTTCTTAAACCCATATACATACTCTATAGGATCTTCTACTGTTATAATATGTCTTGACATATTGTTGTTAATATAATCAATCATAGCTGCAAGTGTTGTAGACTTACCACTTCCTGTAGGACCTGTTACAAGAATAAGACCAGACCTTTTCTCAACAAGCTTAGAAAAAAGTTTTCCTGAATGCCCCAATTCTTCAAACGACGGTATAACAGAATCAAGAAGACGGATACTTGCTGCAAGATTTCTTCTCTGATGATATATATTAATTCTTAATCGTCCACCAGACTCATCAGTAGATGCCACGTCAATATCTTTTCCTGCCTGAACATTCTGTATATCTTCATCACCAAGAATTGAGAATATCATCTCTTCTGTTTCTTCTATCGAAGGTGTTATATCAAGAAGCTCAAGTTCACCATATTTTCTTACCGCAACCGCTTCTCCTGCAGTAATATGCAGATCTGAACACCTGTTATCTCTTGCGTATTTAATTAATTCTTTTAATTCCATGTTCCCCTCCCATACATTTTGTTCATTAGTATGAACCACAATAAAATACTACCATAATAAAAATGCATATTCAATCACACTTTTATCCCATTTTTCTTACATATATCATTAAGGCAGCATCTTTCACAGTGTGGCGTAGTACGCGCCGTACATACCTCTCTTCCGTGGTCTACAAACCTGTGGCACAATCCGCTTCCTTCTTCTGGCGGGACTATCTTCCACAATGCCATCTCAACCTTCTTAGGCTCTTTCTCGTCTTTTACAAGACCTATTCTGTTACAAAGCCTTATACAGTGTGTATCTGTAACAATTGCCGGCTTTCCGAACACATCACCCATAATAAGATTGGCACTCTTCCTTCCAACTCCAGGAAGCTTTAATAATTCTTCCATGCTGTCAGGAACTTTATCATTATACTGTTCATGAAGCATGCGCATACATGCACATATATCCCTTGCCTTGCTTTTTCCAAGACCGCAAGGTCTTATAATCTTTTCAATCTCTTCTGGAGATGCTGCAGCAAGTGATGCTATATCAGGATATTTTTCATACAGCCCCTTAACCACAACATTTACTCTTGCATCAGTGCATTGTGCCGCAAGTCTTACGCTTACAAGCAGTTTCCAGGCATCATCGTAATCAAGACTGCACTCCGAATCCGGATATTCTGCCTTTAATCTTCTTATAACCTCTAAAGCAAGTTCTTTCTTAGTCATAGATTACGCATCTTTCTTCTTATAATTAGCAATTCCGAATATTGCAAGAAGCAATACACACGCAAATATCATCCAGCCAACAAGATAACCTGTTCCCCTTGGTTTAAATGTATCATAATAACCCTTAAGGTATACAACCACTATAATAGCCGGAAGTATATAACTCATATAGAATCTTAACCATTCAGGAAGCTTAGGACCTTTTCCTTCATTAGCTTCTTTTCTGAAGCCTTCCCAGCCCCAGCCGTTCTTCTTGGTACAGAATAATACAAATATCATGCTTCCAAGAGGAAGCAGATTATATGAAACAAGGAAATCCTCCAGATCCATAATTGAACTTCCCGGACCAATAGGCTGGAAAGCTGCAAGCTTGTTAAAGCCTAATACAGCAGGAAGCGAAAGCAGTATCATGAATATAACATTACCTGCAACAACCTTTTTCCTTGAAAATCCCTTAAGGTCAATATAAAAAGCAATAATGTTCTCAAATACAGCAATTACAGTTGATAATGCTGCAAATGACATGAATACAAAGAATGCTGTTCCCCATATTCTTCCTCCCGCCATATGATTAAATATGTTAGGCAGTGTTATAAATAAAAGTGATGGACCGGCACCCGGAGCAACACCATATGCAAAGCATGCAGGAATAATTATGAATCCTGCCATAAGAGCAACAAATGTATCAATCAGAATGATATTAACAGCCTCTCCACCTATTGTTCTGTCTTTCTTTAAGTAGCTTCCGAATATCTCCATTGCGCCAATGCCTACACTAAGTGTAAAGAATGCATGTGTCATGGCATCAAATATAACCGGTCCTAAACCTCTTGATTTAATAGAATCAAGATTAGGCACCATATAGAATTTAACACCTTCTGATGCATTAGGAAGTACAAGTGAATGAACTGCCAGTACCACAATAAGGATAAGAAGAAGTAACATCATAACCTTAGTAATCTTCTCAACGCCCTTCTGTAATCCTAATACACATACACCAAACGAAAGTAAAACTGCAACAATCATCCAGATTGTCATTGTACCAGGCTGTGAAAGCATAGTTCCAAATGCTCCTGAAACCTCATCTGGCTCTAAACCTGCTAACGAACCTCTTGCCTCACGCCATGCATAATAAAGCATCCATCCTGCAACCATAGTATAGAAAGCCATTAATACGTAGCTTCCTACTACCGATACCCATTTGAAATGATGCCATTTACTTCCCTTAGTCTCCAGTTCTTCAAATGCCCTTGCAGCACCTTTACCGCTTCCTCGTCCTACTGTGAACTCCGCACACATAATAGGAAATCCAAGAATTGCAAGAAATACAAGATAGATAAGCACGAATGCCGCACCACCATTTTCCCCGCATATGTATGGAAATTTCCACACATTACCAAGTCCCACCGCACAGCCAGCAGACACTAAGATAAAGCCGAGTCGCGAGCCGAATTTTTCTCTCTCTTTCAAAATAAAACCTCCATAGTTAATATATTTACATTAATTAAGATTGTATCATATATTACTATATTTTCACAGCCAATTATTTCATACTCTCACTGACTTCTGATGTAATAGTCTGACCGCCCTGTTCATTCCATTCTTTTACAAATGTATCAAAGTAAGATATATCTTCTTCTCCACTTATAATCTTTAAATATGCCTCTTTTTCTTTAGCCTTAAGTCTCCACCAATGGCTCTTCATTGTGTCTGTGGTCTTAAAATAAAGCGAATCAACTACCTTTATATTATCCTGTGCAATCAGACTGCATGCCTTAATTCTTGACATATACGCTGCCCATTGCGTACTTGTTTTGTTAGCATTCTTGATATACTCACTACACGCATCATAAAATGAACGTTCAAGAAGTTCCAGACTGTCAGGATTCTTTCTTCCTGAAATTGCAGCATCTATATTCCTGTAACATATTGAAAGTGCATTATTGTAATCAACATTTATTGATAAAGGTCTTGCCGTAGGTTCAACATTAATCTGATAGTAATTCTTGAATTCTTCTGAGTCTGTACAGTCAAATCTTACCTTATCAAACATGACACTTATCATCTTGGCTGCAATCTCAGGATGTTCATAGCCCTTTCTTACAACAACATATTTGTAACACGGGTTCTGGCTGTGATAACTCGTTGTCCCATCCGAATCCGTTGCTATTAAATATGGCTGCCAGTCTGCATCCGGATTCCTGCTTACTGCATTAGCAAGCGGATTATTCGGTGCCCACCATGGTCCAAAAAACGAGCCACACAGACCATTCTCTATAAGCTCACATATATTGGTTGATGTTCTCAGAAGAAAATCATTATCTATAACCCCCTGATTATACAGACTGTTTATATACGAAAGTGCTTCTTTTGCCTCATCTGTAACCGAACCATATACAATCTCACCATCATCGTTCATTATCCACTGCTTTGGATACGCTCCAAAGCAGGCAAATATTATATCCAGCAGAAATTCACTGCTGTAACCACATTCACCTGTCACATCTGTATCCACTGCAAGCCCCACTGTATTAGGTTTTCCGGACGCATCCACGCCATTATTTCCAGGGTCTTCTGATATAAAATGCTTCACTATATTAACAACATCATCAATAGTGTGTGGCTCTGACAATCCAAGCTTATCCATCCAGTCTTTTCTTAACCACACAAGATTAGGTCCATCTGTTATATTAGTCTCCGGCAGTGCCATTATCTTTCCATCATATGTAACCATATCCTTAAGTGAATCGCCATAGCTTTCATACATTTTCCTGATTCTGTCACTTATACAGTTATTGTAGCTTTCTGTAAGGTCCTCTATAAGTCCTGCTTCCACTAACTGTTCAACCTCATCCTGACTTGATACAACCATAATATCCGGAAGGCTTCCCATTGAGATTACCATTGAAACATTAGTGTCATACTGACTGTCGTTTGCTTCAAATACATCAACATTCTGCACATTTATCACAGACTTAATATAGCGTGTGTACGCATTGTCCGTATAAGTGTCATTCTCCGGCATATTGGAATTATTAACACTTGTCATCTTTCCAAGTGTATATTCTATAGTCTCCGGGTAAGCCCCGAATGGAGTTGTTCTCGCTTCTTCCATTCTCGCATTGTATTCTTCATTATCATTAGACGCAAAACCAGCCGGGCTTTTACACCCGGCTAATATAAGCATTATTCCTGTGACACCAAATGCCACACATTTTTTTAATGTTTGCTTTAATCTATTCATATATCTAACCCTTCACTGCACCTGTCATGCTTTCATTATAACATCTTTGCATTATCATAAACAAGGCTGCAATTGGAATTGATATAAGAACTGCTCCTGCTGCAAATCTTGTGTACCATACATCAACATACTCCTTTTCAAGCATCTGCCATAAGCCGATTGCCACGGTATAATACTTCGCATTTGCCCTGCAGATTACTCTTGCAAATATGAAATCTACCCAAGGTGCTATGAATGATGTAAGTATTGTATACACTATAATTGGTTTACTGAGAGGTATTGTTATCTTAGTAAATACCTGCCACTTCGTTGCTCCATCTATCATAGCAGCCTCATCTATTGTCTTAGGGATAGTATCAAAGAATCCCTTTGCAATGTAAAACTGTATTCCTGATGACGCTGAATATACAAGCACAAGTGCAACTCTTATCATTGCTCCTTCTGAAAGTCCTACTGCTTTAAGTATATAATATACGGCAACCATCGCCATAAATGCAGGGAAAAGTCCAAGTATCATTGCGATATTCATCATTGCTTTTCTCATCTTAAACTTAAGTCTTGACATACAGTAGGCTACTGACAGTACAAAAAAAGTTGATATAATACATGAGAATACTGCTACTATCAGAGTATTGGTAAACATTCGTGGAAAATTAAGTATTCCTGTATCTGTAAAAAGCTTTACATAATTATCAAGTGAATACTGCTTTGGGAAGAAGGAGCTTGTATAAGCACCCTTCTGAGCCCTGAAGCTTGTGAGGAGTATCCAGAAAAGAGGACTTACCCACACTATCGCTAATATTGTAAGCACTGTATGTGCCAGTATATTTTTAATAGTCTTTTTCTTTTTCACTGGAATCCCTCCTCATCTTTATACGCTTTCGTTCTTCTGTATACAAGCAGTGAACCAATTGCTAAGAATATGAATGTCATAATACCGATAACAGCACCAAGATTATAATACTGATAATCTATTGTCATCTTGTACAGCCATGTTACCAGAAGGTCTGTCTTTCCTGCCGTTGCACCTGCCATAACCGGATCTCCCTTAGTCAGCAGATAAACAATGTTAAAGTTGTTAATATTAGCAGTAAATGTAGTGATAAGATATGGTGCCGTTACAAATAACATATATGGCATTGTTATCTTAATAAACTTGACAAATCCATTAGCTCCATCTACATCTGCTGCCTCATACAACTCCATAGGTATATTCTGTAATATACCTGTAACCTGCAGAATAGTATATGGAATACCTATCCACAGATTTACCACGATTACTGTGATTCTTGCCCAAGTCGCATTTGTAAAGAATGGCAGTGATTTTGTTATCCATCCTGCATTCTTTAAAACAACATTTACAATTCCATCCTGTGCCAGCATGCTTCTGACAATAAGAAGTGAAACAAACTGTGGAATTGCGATTGAAAGTATAAATATAAATCTCCAGAAGGCCTTGAATTTCGTACCTTTTCTGTTGATAAGCAGTGCAACAAGTATTCCGAATATGTAATTAAGAAATGTTGCAAATATTGCCCACACTATAGTCCAGCCAAATACTGACCAGAAAGACTGTCCTATCATGCTTCCTGAATCGAATATCTGCTTGAAATTCTCAAGTCCTACCCAGTCGAAAAGCACCAGATGGCTGTCAACCTTACTATAATTAGTGAATGCCATGCTTATCATGAAAATAAGCGGAAGTATTGTGAATATAAGCACACCTGATACTGGAAGTGTAAGCAGCAACTTATGAAGATTCTCATTAAACAGCGACTTCACGTCTTCTGCAAATGTGTTTATATGCTTTCCTTTTTCCTTTAACAGCTCCAGCTTATATGAGCTTTTTACAGCACTAGCTGCAACTATTATATAAGCTATAATAATGAATATTGTTGCTATTCCATACAGAAGTATAAGAAGTGAATTATCACCTGCAACATACTCATATATTCCAAGCTTCTCATTCCAGACCTCCTGCTGCGGTCTGCTTCCAAGACCTGGAAGCATCGCAAGGCAGTTAATTCCATTCATAATCATAAAGCATACAAAGGCTGCTTCTATAGCTATATACATAATTCCCTTTATAATCTGCTTTCCTACAAGATTACCAAGTCCTGGAATCAGAATGCTTAACTTCGTAAATATATTTCCTTTTCTAAATGATTCAGTGAACTTAACTGCCATTATGCGCCACTCCTTTCAGCATTTAATCCCCATCAATTATTTTGCGATTGATGTATTAATCTGCTTATAGAAATCCTGTGTCTTAGCTGCTGCATTATCTGCTGTTATTTCACCATTTACGATTGCCTTAGCAAAGTTCTGTGCAGGTGCCCAGTAATCATTCATGCCTGTTACTGTTGGCTGGATTACTGATGTCTTGTTAAATGTATCATTCTGTGCTGTTACAAGGGCATCCTTCTTTACTTCATCAGTTGCAAGAAGCTCTGTATTACAAGGAATAACACCTCTTAATTCATAGTGCTTCTTCTGTGCATCCTTGCTTCCAAGATACTTTGCAAGTGCAACTGCTACCTGCTGATACTTGCAGTTAGGATTAACTGCGATTGCCTTAGAACCTGCAAATGCTAACATCTGCTTGTCTTTTCCACCAATCTTTACTGTAGGAAGTGAAACTGCTCCAAAATTGTCTCCAAGAATCTCTTTAACACTCTTATAATCCCATGATCCTGAGAAGTAAGCTCCAACTGAACCATCTCTTAAGCCAGCGATACCAACACCCTGAAGGTCATTGACAAAGTTAGGATTATTTACAAGTGAAACCATTGCCTGTGTTGCCTGTGTTCCCTTATCTCCTGAGATATCAACACCTGCTGAATTATCTTTTCCGTCTTTTCCAAAATATTTACATCCATTAGCAAGGAAGAATGATGACATATACCAGCCCTCTGTAATATTGAAAGCCACCTTATTCTTCTCAAGCATCTTATCAAGGCTCTTTACATCACTGTCTGTGAATTTGCTCTTGTCATAGTACATAAACCATGTATTAGTTGTAAATGGTACTCCGTATACAGCCCCATCTACTGATACTGAATCCACAATTGCATCTGAGTTAGTTTTCTTAACATAATCTGCTGTCTCTCCACCAAGCTTTGCAATAGCGTTAGCATCAACAAGTGTCTGAAGCTGGTCGTTAGCAAAGAAGTATACATCTCCTGAATTCTCTGGATCCTGTGGAACTATCTTTCCTGCGTCCTGCTCTGAGCATACACCGTATTCAAATGTTAAATCCCAGTCAGGATGCTCTGAATTAAACTGGTCACACATTGTCTGAAGCCATTTGCCGTTCTCATCTGCCTGATCTTCTGCACAGCCCCATACCTTGATTGTAGCTGTGATTTTTTCCTCGCCTGCTGCTGTGTCATCCTTTTTAGCATTGCCACAACCCACAAAAAGTGACCCACACATTGTTGCTGCCATCACTGCAGCCGCTAATCTCTTAAACTTCATAAAAAAACCCTCCTTAATAATTATCCGAGACAGCTTTGATTACTGTCCTCTTTTGATAATCTAATTATATTAAGGAGGGGTTAATATTAAAATATAAGATATTTTAGAAACATATCAGTTTTTTGTGTTGTATGGTTTTGCCGGGAATTTTATTGTTATTGTTGTTCCCTCATCAGGCATGCTCTGCACTTCCAGATGATAGCTTTCGCCGTAATAAAGTCTTATTCTGTCATTAACATTTCTTGCACCATACCCTTTTGACTGGACTGTTAAGAAGTTTTGTGCAGTTTCTTTGTCCATTCCTACACCGTTATCAGACACTGTTACACATACAAGCTTTTTACCTTCTTCATCCGTCTGCATCTTGGCCTCTACTGTTATTACACCTTTCCTGTCTGTCAGCAGATCTATACCGTGGTCTATTGCATTTTCTACCAATGGCTGGAGTATAAGGTTTAAAGATTCGCATGGCATAACTTCCTCTGATACATTTATCACCACATCAAATGAGTTGTCATGCATTATCTGCTGAATCTTAAGATACGACTGCATGTTGCTTAATTCCTGCTCAAAGCTTAGTATATTCTTTCCCTTATTAAGCGATGTACGGTAGTAGTTAGACAATGCAAGTGTTATCTCACTTATATCCTCCTGCTCGTATTCTATTGCTTTCCAATTGATAAGCGATAATGAATTGTAGAGGAAATGCGGATTAATCTGTGCCCTTAATGCCCGCATCTCTGATTCTTTCTGGCTTATACGTCCTTCATATACCTGCGTGATAAGATTCTTAATCTGTGTTGTCATGCTGTTAAAGCTATGAATAAGGTCACCTATTTCATCTTTGTCCTGTGTATTAATTACCGCATCAAAGTCTCCATTTTCAATCTTTGCCATACTGTTTTTTAATTTATTAATTCTTCTTGTAATGAAGCCTGTTGTAAATATACTCGCCGCAGCGGCACCTGCAACTGCTACCACAAATGCAACTACAATCATTGTAATCATTGAATTAGCTGACCTGAGCACAAGTTTTCTTGGTTCATAGACATATACTGTCCATCCGGTAACAGAGCTTTCCTTCTTTACTACAGAGTAACCCTCTGTATTTCCACATGTATCATTATCCCATTCTGCCCCGTCGATTAACGAAAGCAGTTTCTTACTGTTTAATCTGTATCTGGTGTTATTGTTTTCAAATGTGTCACTGCTGCATATAACTTTTCCATCAGCGTCAAGCACCACCATTCCGCAGTTCTGCTCAAGACCACCTGTAAATGAACTCATCATGCTGTCATAATCAACATCTATATACATGATTCCAAGAATCCCTAGCTGGTCAAGCGTTGACATTTTTCGTGCTGAAACAAGTGTCCTGCTGTCTTCATCAACAAACCACTGTATCTTAGTGCTTTCAGCAGCAGAATTATAAAAAGGTCTGTCTTTTATCTCTTCTATTGGAGCTATAGTTGTGTCATGTTTAATAGCTTTATCCACATATATTGTTACCCTGTTAATATCATTGTGAAAATACTTTAATGATGAAAGCATAGGGTCAAATGTAGTGACAATCTGGTTATACATCTCATATGTGCTTTTGTAATCGTATGAAAGCACTCCCGACAGCGTATCATTAAATGTTATATAATTAGACAGGTTGTCATACACCTCTATCTGCCCATCCACCGTTGCAACAGACTGCTCAATTGCCCCCTTGATGCTCTTTAAGTCCCTGTCCATAAGAATGTTTCTCATCTGACAGTATGCAAAAACAAAAAGCACAATCAGGGGAATAAGTCCGGTCACTACATATATGATGACAAGCTTGTTCTGCAATCTTATATCATTGATTTTCTGCTTAATCTTTTTCAACTCAATTCTCCCTGATCCCTGAATTTCTGAGGACTTATACCAAAATACTCCCTGAAGCTCTGTACAAAATATGAAACATTTGGATAACCCACCTGCTCACTTATATTCACAATCTTCATGTTCGTACCGGTAAGCAGTTCCTTAGCCTTCTCCATTCTGTACTGTTTAATATATTTGCTCAGATTCTGTCCTGTTTCCTTCTTAAAAAGTGAACTTAAATAGCTTGGTGCAAGATAAACCATATCCGCAAGCTGCTGTGCGCCAATCTCCTCACCATAATGGTTATGTATATAATTCTTTACGGTCTCAATCTCCCGGTGTGACGTGGCCGGCTCTTTTCCGAAACTCTTTTCCAACAAATCAATATAGTTATTCACTATATCCATAATGCATGAGAAATCCTCCGACTTATACAGTCTGTCAATCTCCCTGCCAAATTCCGCCTCATCAGCACCCGGAATATTGTCATAGAAATCTTTTAACAGATTGGAAAATACAAACTTGATGTATATATGTGAGAAGTTCGACTGCCCCCTGTATTTCTTACACAATGCATCAAAATGTATCCGTAAAAATGTGATATCCTTCATCTTGATATCCTGCTTCATCTGCTTCATAAGTGCATCATCATCAATCTGTACAAGCACAGGTGTATCTTCACTGATATTATCAGAAAAAATATATCTTCCTGTCTCATAAAACTTATTATTCATCAGTGTATCAACTGCATCCATTACCTGTGGAAGCTCATGATAATCATTGAATAAACCGGACACAGCAATATACATAAACTGCCCTGTCTTTCTGTATATATAGTCATGAATATTTGTAAACATTTCTTCAATGTTCTTATCAATATTACCATCTGCTGTGAGTGATTTATCAGAAAATATGATAACTGACTGTAATGGGTTAAGATTAAGATACTGATAATCCAGTTCCCCGGTTACCTCTTTAAATATATCTTCACCTGTATCATATTTTCCAAAGAAATCAGTATTAAATTCTATAAGTGCAAGTCTGTTGTATCCTGCCAGAAAATCCCCATTATCAAGTATTCCTGATGCATCACCGGAGTTGAGCAGCGTATACATGTAGTACTGTTTTATAAAGTTAGCCTGCCGGTTATAGTCCTCGTCCTTCTTGTGTTCCTCGTCAAGCTCTGTTATAACTCCTGTAATTGTTGAACTGAATTCTGACGGATCAACCGGCTTTAATATATAATCTTTAACGCCTAATTTAACTGCCAGCTTGGCATATTCAAACTCGTTATAGCCTGAGAATATAATTGTCTTTAAACTGATGTCGTTGTGCATCACATTCTTAATAAGCTCTATTCCGTCCATAAACGGCATCTTAACATCTGTAAGCAGTATATCTATATGTCCCATTCCTGTATTCTTGTCAGATGTCAGATATTCCAGTGCCTGCTTTCCGTTGCACGCCTCAAATACCCCAAGTTCAATTCCCATTCTCTTAAGAAGCATTCTTATTCCGCTTCTTTCAATCTTTTCATCATCCACTATAAGTATATTATACATAAATCTACCCCGAAACTTTCCTCATTCACGAACTTTCGCTCTTATAATGATTATAGCTTCCGGGGCAGTTATTATCAACTTATTTAGTTATATTAAAGATGCCATATATCTTCATTGTACTGTTGAATTGTTCTGTCTGATGAGAAAAATCCGGCATTTGCAATATTAACAAGCATTTTTTCTGCCCACGCATATCTGTCATCATAATCTGCGAGAGCCTTTTCTTTGGTTTCTATATAGCTTCGTAAGTCAAGCAATGCCATAAACCAGTCTTTTCCTACAATCTCATTATACAATCTGTTAAGACTATGTGAATCACCTGCCTGAAGCATAACATCCGATATTATAAAATCCACACATTTTTTTATAAGAGCATCTGTCTCATAAAGCTTCTTTGCGTTATAGTCACATTTTTCATAATGTGCAATAACTTCATCACTTGTTGCGCCAAATGTATATATATTATCTTTACCTACAAGCTCTGCAATCTCAACATTAGCACCATCCATTGTTCCTAATGTCACAGCACCGTTAAGCATGAATTTCATGTTGCCTGTTCCTGATGCTTCTTTAGATGCAAGCGATATCTGCTCTGATATATCACATGCAGGAATCAGCTTTTCTGCCAGTGTTACATTGTAGTTCTGGACAAGCACAACCTTAAGGTAAGGACTTACATCTTTATCGGCCTCAATAACCTTACTCAATGTAAGTATCAGATGAATTATATCCTTCGCAATTGTGTATGCAGGTGCAGCCTTTGCGCCAAAGATCACTGTAACAGGAGTCTTTGGAATGTTGCCTGCCTTGATGTCAAAATATTTATATATTATATACAGTGCATTCATCTGCTGTCTTTTATACTCATGCAGTCGCTTTATCTGTATATCGTATATTGACTGTGGATTAATCTCTATTCCCTGTGTCTGCTTAAGGTATTCTGCAAGATTTCTCTTGTTGTCTGTCTTAATCTCAAGAAGATTATCGTAAACATTTTTATCACCGGCAAACTTTAAAAGGTCTTTTAACTTTTCTGCGTCATGTCTGTATTCACTTCCGATAAGTGTCTCAATGTATTTCGCAAGTCCATTATTACAGTGGATAAGCCACCTTCTGAATGTGATTCCGTTAGTTTTGTTATTGAACTTCTCTGGATATATCCTATAGAAATTATTAAGCTCTGTATTCTCTAATATCTCAGTATGAAGCTTTGCTACTCCGTTGACGCTCATTCCATAATGAATATCGATGTGTGCCATGTGAACGAGATTATTATCGTCAATTATATACACTGATTTATCTGTGTACTTCTTGCGCACTCTTCTGTCAAGTTCTTTTATAATCGGCATAAGCTGTGGCACAACCCTGTTAAGATAGTCCACAGGCCATTTTTCAAGGGCTTCGGCAAGGATTGTGTGATTAGTATACGCACAGCTTTTTGATACAATATCAATTGCTTCATCCATTGTTATCGGACTTCCATCTATATCTCCATTTTCTGTAAGAAGTCTTATAAGCTCCGGGATTACCATTGTCGGATGCGTATCGTTAATCTGGATTACTGCAAAGTCTGGCAAATTCTTAAATGTTTTTCCGGTGTTAATACATTTGTCCCTGCACTCGTCTAATATAAGCCTTGCTCCATTGCTTACCATGAAATACTGCTGATAGATTCTAAGAAGCCTTCCCTGTTCGTCACTGTCATCAGGATAAAGAAACAGTGTAAGGTTCTTGGCAATATCTGACTTATCAAAGTCTATGCTGTCACCTTTTACGATGCTCTCATCAACTGTCTCCACATCAAACAAATGAAGCTTATTCGTTCTCTTTTCTCCGTACACATTGATATCATACATTCTTGAAACCACACTGATTTCTCCGAAATTGATAGTGTATGCCACATCTGTCGGAACAAGCCAGCTGTCCTTACCAATCCATGGATTAGGCACTTCCTTCTGCTTCCCATTCTCAAACACCTGCTTAAAAAGTCCAAGATGATAATTAAGTCCGATTCCGTCACCATTAAGACCAAGGTTAGCAATTGAATCAAGGAAGCATGCTGCAAGTCTTCCAAGTCCGCCATTACCAAGTGACGGCTCTACTTCCAGTTCTTCAATATCTGAAAGATTTTTTCCTGCCTGTGTAAGTTCTTCCTTAACTTCATCATAGATTCCTAAATTAATAAGATTATTGGATAAAAGCTTTCCTATAAGGAACTCTGCAGAAATGTAGTATACCTTTCTGCCATTGTCTTTCACTATTCTATCACGTCCCTTTTGTGCAACCAGCTTCATAAGTGCATGAAAGCACTCCTCGTTGCTGCATAAGTGCAAGTCTTTTCCATATTCTTCCAAACATATAGTGTTAAGCATATCGTTGCCCTCCATTCTTGTATTTATATTTTATTATAGGGTTGCTGGAAAAATTCTCTTGCTTTATAATGGGATAAACTTGTACTATTCTATCATATTTAAGGAGAACCTTATGAATATAACAGATTACAGACCACTGAAAGAAACCAAATCTCATTTTGATTCAGATTTTTTATATAACACTTACCCATGCTCTATCCCGCTTGATTTTGCGGAAGTTCCGCTTCACTGGCATAATGAGATGGAGCTTATATACATCAAGAAGGGACGCATGATCGTAAGCGTTGACCTTGAGTATTCTGTTGTAAATGCTGGAGATATTGTTGTTGTCATGCCTGGACATATCCATTCTATCATCCAGAACGAAAGTGATTCATGCGAATACGAAAATATTCTTTTTAATCTTGATATGCTTGTTAGCAGGCAGTGTGATTATGATACCGTAAGCTTTTTTAACGGAATTGCCGGCTTTAATGGGTATTGCCCTCCTGTTATCAGTAAAACTGCGCCACACTATTCTGATTTAATTCATTATATTGATGAAGCTGATAATATATGCAAGTATTTCCCTGACGGGTACAGGCTGAAAATCCGTGCATGTCTTTTCAATTTCTTTTTTGAGCTTAATGCACATTTTTACACGCATACGGATATGCCTGTACACTTGTCTGATGATAAGATGGATAAGCTGAAACTGGTACTTAATTATATTGAAAAGAACTTCGCGCATGCAATATCCATTGAAGAGATGGCGCAGTGGTGTCATTTCAGCCAGTCGCATTTTATGAAGTTTTTTAAGAACTGCACCGGCACATCTTTTATCACTTACTTAAACGACTACCGGCTTATTATTGCTGCAAGAATATTAAAAACCACAACCCAGCCGGTTATTATAGTGGCTTCGGATTGTGGTTTTGATAATATATCTTACTTTAATAGAAAATTCAAAGAAAAATATGGTGTTTCTCCGAGGGAATTCAGGAAATAAGGTGTTATTAATATAATCTGTTTTTTACATATTCTTCAAATCTTGGCAGTGCCATTGCTATTTTTCCATACTGTCTTGTATCTATAACGCCCTTTCGCTTTAAACGGTCACGGTACACAGAGAATAATTCTGGCTTCATGTCAAGCTTTTCACGAATATCTTTTACTGACTGATAACCGCTCTCAGATATAACGCTAAGTATTTCCTTATCTTTAGATGATAACTCTGCCCATATCTTACTGTATACATATTCATCTAAATACTGATCATACTCTGGCATAATATCTTCAAGTGTATGATCTTTTCTATTATCCCAGTAAAGATATCCAAGCACCTGAAACGCAAATGGATATCCTCTTGTAAGAAGTGTCATCTTGTCAGCCATTTCATCATTTATATCAAATATTCTCATGTAATGGCTTTTAATAGCTGTATAATTAAGCGGCTCTAATATAATCTTAGGTGCTCTGTATAAAAATGTAAGTGACTTTTCATTCTGTAAATCATATATATTCTCATACAATCCTGTCATCAAAAGATATATAGGATATTCTTCTCTTAAAAATATCTGAAATGAACTTGCAAATATTTTAATATTCTCTGAATTAATAACCTCATCAATTGTTATAAGCAACCTTTTCCCCAGACGTTTTATGTGAGAAAGCATTATCTCAATAACATTTTCAATATCAGTAACAGGAACAGCATTCTCTACTGTTACCCCCAGTCCAAATACTGAAAAGTCAAGCTTTGCTTTAACAAATACTGCATGCATTTCTGGAATTGCATATATCTTTGCTGCCAGACTCTGTAAAAGATCACGGTTAGGATTAAGCTCAACTACTATCCATTCATCTGACCGTTTTCGTATCTCTGACGCAATGTTAGTCATCATTACAGTTTTTCCTGAACCTCTTACTCCTGTAATCATATATATCTGATTAGGCGATTCTTCCGCTGTAAAATCTCCAATTATTCTCTCTGTCTGTGCAATTCTCGAAATATACTGCACTGGTTTTTTCCCAAATGATAATGTAAACGGATTATTCATGCGCAGCCTCCTATATAAGTTTATATAACCTTTTATAACTTTTTGTTTGTTTTATAACTTTATATAAGTTTTTATAACTTTTTATTTATTATATAACCTTTTATAACTTTTATCAATTGCAAAATAAAAAATCCTGCTCTCTGGCAGCCCAAACCACCTGAAAGCAGGATTAACATTTTAATTATTAACACATTACATTAAGCCTTGTGCTCTGTTGTAAGCATTACATATCTTATTAGAATTCTTGATAAGAATATGCATTGCAACAAATGGTCCAATTCCACAGATAAAAGCACCAAATATCTGCCATAAAAGAACAGTTGTACCATTCTCCTGGATTGAAAGTCCATAACGAGGTCCGTTAGCTGCAAGTCTGTTACCAAGATTATAGTACCAGAACCACGCATATATGCCACATGTTATGAATGATAACAGGATAAATGCAACAAGCCCTGATGTATTCTCTCCATCTCCATCACATGCAATATTAACATCATGTGCCATCTTGTAAATGAAATAATAGCTGTATATTCCACATGTGATAATTGAAAGAATTATGTATGAAGCAAGACCTCTGTCATCCTTTAATCTTGTACCTGAGTATGGTGGGATTGTGCCATTATTATAACCATTGCTGTAATTCTGATTAGCATTGTAACCCTGATTATAATTCTGGTTATTGCTGTTCCCATTGAAACTCTGCTTTACTTCATCAAAAGCACTTCCTAACTCTTTCTCAACCTTATTGAATACCTGACCTGCCTGACCAGCAATATCCTGCTCTGGTGAACAATTTGCTCCACAATATGGGCAGAACTTTGTTGAATCCGGAATCTGTTTTCCACATTTTGTACAAAACATATTAATTCTCTCCCCTTCATAAATTTAGTTTCTGAATGATACGGAATAGGATATTGTTCTGAGGTTCAAAAACCACAATATCTCCGGTTCCAATAAACATTCTATACAAGTAAACTATAACAAATGCCCCTGCTATTGTAAACATAAAAATTTTATAAAATTTAATATTTATTTTAGATTTAAGAAGCATAACTATCACAACAACCGGTGGCAGGAAAAAAAGTGGATGATACATGAACGCATCATGAATATTAAAATGCAGTAAAGATATCCATGCCCTTGACATTCCACAGCCTGCACATGATATTCCTGTTATGTATTTTATAGGGCATGTAACCCCGAAGCTTTCTAGTATCACATACAGCACAACAACTGCCGCAACTGATGTTATCACTTCTATTCTTCTATGCGATTTTCTTTTATATGTATTGCCTCCGCTCATTATTCCCCCTGATAATGCTTTTTATTACATTATAATCTCTCCTGCAAGCAATGCAAGACAAGGAAGCGTAATTATACTAATCAATGTAGACAAAGTAACTGCACCAACTGCGAGCTTCTGGTCGTGACCGAACTTAATCGCAAAAAGTGTTGTAATAGCCGCACATGGGCATGCCTCAAGTATAATTGTAATAACAGCAACCATTCCACGGGCATGTATCAGATACATAACCATAGTACAGATTACCGGTATAATAAACATCCTGAGAATAACCGTAAAATACACTCTTTTATCCTTTAAGATACTCAATAACGGGAACTGTGAAATAGTAATTCCTGTTATTATCATAGACAACGGGGTATTCATGCCTCCTACAACATTAAATGTATCCTTTAAAACATCCGCAACCGGAATTCTTGCAAGGAATATGACAAGACCGACCGCAACCGATATAATTGGTGGGCATGTAACAATCTTCTTTAAAAGTTCCTTGAAACTCATACTCTCTGAAACATACACAATTCCGACAGTCCATAAAAGAATATTGAATACAGTAACATATACGCTCGCATACAGTACACCTTCTGAACCATACATTGCCTGAATAAGTGGAAATCCCATATAAGCCGCATTAGAAAATGTAGTTGCAAATCTCATAATGCCGCGCACTTCCTTTTTCATCAAAAATGTTATGCCAATCGATAAAGCCATTCCTATGCATATAGTAAGTATGCTGTAAAAAAGCATTCTGCCCATATTCTTAAGAATCTCGGCATTGTATCCTGACATGTAAGAATTAATAATCATAAATGGAACAACAAAATATATAAGAAGGTTAGAAAGCATCCCCTTTCCTTCTTCGTTAACCATCTTAATCTTTCCTATAACAACTCCACACAGTATAAGTATGAATAACTCAAATACCTGCTTCGCGGTAATAAGTGCTAAATCCATAGCTCTCTTATCCTCCTTTTCATACACGCAAAAAACATGTTATATATTTCATCTTCTGAAATATATAACATGTTAATAGCAAAGTCAAGTAAAAATCTAATACTTTATCTCTGGCATAAGCTCTGCACTTATTACATTAAGCATACGTTCCATTGTCTCTAACTCTTCTTTAGAAAATCTGTCCTCAATCCTGCCCATTACAGTCTTAAGATATGTATTGCTGATATTATAATAATCTATATACTTCTGTGTTACCTCGAGATGATACTCTCTCTTGTCTTCCTCAGACTGTACTTTCTTTAAGTATCCCTTCTTAACAAGGTTATTAATCTTATACGCCGCGTTAGGAGATGATATATTTGCCATATCAGCAAACTGTGCCACAGTAGGTTTATCAAGTGCATATATTATCTCCATGCAGAAAGTTTCTACAGTTGTAAGAGATGTCTCCCTCTCCTGTAGCTTTTCAAACATTTTCTGATAAAAATGCATCTTAAACTTCGTATATACCTTACTAAAAGAATCCTGCAGCACCTTACTTTACCTCCAAAGCTTTTTTAATTGTTTATTATTATAACAATAGCTCTATTCTATTGCAAATGTAAGTTCAGCTGACACTGCAAGTTTTCCGTCAACATAAGCTTCTGCCTTTCCTACTCCCACAGGACCTTTTCTTGCTATAATCTCGCATGACAAGGAAAGCACATCCCCAGGTGTGACCTGAGCCTTAAACTTAGCATTTTTAATTCCTGCAAAAAGTGCTATATGCCCCTTATTCTTTTCTTCCGACAACAAAGCGACTGCTCCAGTCTGCGCCAGTGCCTCAATAATAAGTACTCCCGGCATTACCTTCTTCTGTGGAAAATGTCCTACAAAATGCATTTCATTGGCAGATACGCATTTAATACCACAAGCCTTCTTTCCAGGCTCACACTCCGTTATCCTGTCTACTAATAGAAATGGATATCTGTGTGGCAGAATCTGCTGTATTTCATCTGAATTAAGCTGCATGATTACACCACCTTTCTAAGCACGATGGACGCATTATGTCCACCAAAGCCAAGTGAATTAGACATAGCATAATCAACTCTTGACTCTCTTGCCTTATTTGGAACGATATCAAGATCACAGTCATCATCCGGCACCTGATAATTAATGGTTGGTGGAATTATATTATTCTTTACAGCAAGTGCCGATATAATTGCCTCAACAGCACCACTTGCACCTAACATATGTCCTGTCATCGACTTTGTTGAGCTTACCGCAAGCTTGTACGCATGTTCTCCAAATGCCATCTTTATCGCATTAGTCTCTCCCTTATCATTAAGCTTTGTACTTGTCCCATGCGCATTAATATAATCAATATTCTCTGGTTTTATTCCTGCATCCTTAACAGCCTCAGTCATTGCCTGTGCCGCCATGCTTCCGTCTTCGAGAGGGGCTGTAACGTGGTTTGCATCACATGTTGAACCATATCCTGCAATTTCACAGTATATCTTAGCGCCTCTTTTCAGTGCATGTTCATACTCTTCAAGAATAAGCACACCTGCTCCTTCTCCCATAACAAATCCGCTTCTTTCTTTATCAAACGGAATAGAAGCCCTGTTGACATCTTCTGCTTTGCTTAATGCATGCATTGATGTAAAACCACCAATTCCAAAATCAGTTATACAGCTTTCTGCACCTCCGCACACAATCACATCCTGATATCCATCCCTGATCTGTCTTAATGCATCTCCAACAGCATTGGTTCCACTGGCACATGCAGTAACAACACATGTACACATTCCATGTAGTCCGAATCTGATTGCAACATGTCCTGCCGCCATATTAGTTATCGACATTGGCACAAAATGTGGCGAAACTCTGTCATATCCTTTACTTTCGCCTCTTAAGCATTCTCTCTGTATAGTTGTAAGTCCGCCAATTCCACTTGATAATATAACACCACATCTTAATGTGTCTTCTTTGTCAAAATCTATAGCTGAATCCTTCACTGCTTCATCTGCAGCAGCAAGTGCATATATCGTGAAATCGTCCATTTTTCTTAATTCTGCTTTATCAACAATACTCTCTGCGTCAAAGCCTTTTACTTCACCAGCAAGCTTGACTGCACTGTTTTCTGTATTAAAATGTGTTATCTTACCAATACCACATTTACCAGCCTTTACAGCTTCCCACATATCATTAACATTGTTTCCGACAGGAGTAACTGCTCCCATACCTGTTATTACAACTCTTCTCATATTGCCATTCCTCCGTCTACACAAAGTACCTGTCCGGTTATGTATCGTGCTCCGTCACCCGCAAGAAATGCTACTGTTTCTGCAATATCTTCCGGCTTTCCCATCTCTTTAAAAGGTATATTCTCCACCACTTTTTCTTTAACAGCATCTGACATTGCTCCGGTCATATCAGTTTCAATCATTCCCGGTGCAACCGCATTTACAGTTATATGTCTTGACGCAAGCTCTCTTGCAAGCGACTTCGTCATACCAATAACACCTGCTTTACTTGCAGAATAATTAACCTGCCCTGCATTGCCCATAACACCAACTACAGAACTCATATTAATAATTCTTCCTGCTCTCTGTCTTAACATAAGCCTTGAAACTCCACGCATCATGTAAAATGTACCCTTTAGATTCACATCTATAACTGCATCGAAATCCTCATCCTTCATACGTCCAATAAGATTGTCCTTAGTAATTCCTGCATTATTGACAAGAATATCAATTCTTCCGCCAAGTAAATCCACAGCTTCCCTAATTAAACGCTCACATTCCTCTGAATTACTCACATCTGCCTTAATTGCATGGATTTCAATTCCATACTCTCTGCATAAATTAACTGTTTCACTGGCAGCCTCATCACCTGAACGGTAACTGAATACAATATCTGTTCCTTCACTTGCAAGCTTAACGCATATAGCCCTTCCTATTCCCCTGCTTGCACCTGTAATAAGTGATTTTCTTCTCTCAGTCATTCCCTATCCTTTCCAAATCAATGTCAGATTTGCTCAACCAAAGCTTATATGTCCGATTTATTCAATCTATAATCTGTCATAATCTCATTAATAAGTTCCTGTACGCTCATTATCCGGTCAACTCTGTCTGCATTACTTCCTGCAAAAAACAGTCCATTATCCCAGTCACCCTTAACTGCTGCTATAAGTGCCCTGCTTATGCAATATGGTATACTGTCATCCTTCTTACATGCTGTAAGACAACCATTACATTTTCTTGCCGTGAAGGTTTCTCCTGCATCAAGCCTTTCAAGCAGTGGGCTGTTAATTGCACGTGCCGGCATTCCAACAGGACTTTTAATAATACGGATGTCTTCTCTCTTTGCATTAACAACAGCCTGTTTAAATGTATCTGAAGCATCACATTCATTGGTAGCAATGAATCTTGTCGCAATCTGTACACCTGCAGCACCTTTATTTACATAATGTGCCATATCTTTGCCATCAAACACACCTCCAGCGACAAAAACCGGGATATCCGCACCGTACTCTTCTATTACAGCAAGTACATCTGACAATATTTCATCGTTAGTCTGTGTTTTTCCCTGTGTAATGTCATCTGCACCAAAGCCTAAATGTCCTCCTGCCATGCTTCCTTCAATAATGAACATATCCGGATACACATCATAATGCTTCTTATAAGTTTTCATAATTATCCTGGCAGCCCTGCCACTTGAAACAATGGGTGCTGCCAGTGTATCTGTTCCCTTAGTAAACTGTGGCAGATTAAGCGGAAGTCCTGCACCTGAGATAATAATATCTGCTCCTGCTGAAACTGCGGTCTTACAGCTTTCCTCATAATGAGAAACTGCAGTCATAATATTTACAGCTACAAGTCCCTTCTTTGTACTTTCTGCTGCAATCTGCTTAGCTCTCTTAATATGGTAATCAAGTGCCCTTAGATTCGCCTTAAAGGGGCTGCTCTTAAAATCCTGTTCATCATAACCTGCATTAACAGAACTGATAACTCCACATGCCCCATTTGCTGCGACTGCACCTGCAAGGGATGAAAGAGAAACTCCGACACCCATACCGCCCTGAATTACCGGAACATCAAGCACTTTGTCCTTAATCTGCATACAATTCCTTTCGCACAGCCTCATATTCTTCATATATTTGTTCAAATATTTTCTCAATTGGCTGTATCTTATCAATCTGGCCTGCAACCTGACCTGCCATCAGTGAGCCATTCATTGTGTCACCGTCAAACACTGCCTTACGAAGAGAACCTAATGTATATTTCTCAAGTTCCAGCTTATCAGCACCTGCCTTCTCCTGCTTTACATACTCGCGTGACATCTCATTTTTAAGAACACGCACAGGAGTACCAGCAATTCTTCCTGTAACTATCGTGTCATTATCCTTTGCTTTAAGTATTGCCTGCTTATAATTATCATGTATAGGACACTCTGTACTTGCCAGAAGACAAGTTCCCATCTGTACACCTGCAGCACCAAGTGCAAATGCTGCTGCAAGCTGTCTGCCATCTGCAATTCCTCCGGCCGCAATAACCGGAATATTCACACTGTCAACCACCTTTGGGACAAGTGTCATAGTTGTCATCTCGCCGACATGACCACCACTTTCTGTTCCCTCTGCAACTACTGCATCAGCTCCGAAACGCTCCATTCTTATTGCAAGCGCTGCACTCGAAACAACTGGTATTATCATCATTCCGTTAGATTTCCATTTTTCCATATATTTAGCCGGACTTCCTGCTCCTGTTGTTACAATCTTTACATTTTCTTCCACAAGCAGTTCTGCCATTGCATCAGCTTCCGGATTCATAAGCATAAGATTCACACCAAATGGTTTATCCGTAAGTGTTCTGCATTTTCTTATGTTTTCACGAAGCATATCCGTGTTCATTCCACCAGCTCCAATAAGCCCCAGTCCGCCTGCATTACTAACTGCAGCTGCAAATTCTCCTGTTGCAATATTAGCCATTCCGCCCTGTATAAACGGATATTTTATTCCTAACATCTTATCTAATCTCATTATGCTGCTCCTTATTATGTCTCTATCAAAGCACTGCTCCAGCTAAGCCCCGCCCCAAAGCCCGCAAGAATCAGCTTTCTGCCTTTGTCAAAGCATCCGCTTTGTGCTAACTCATCTAGTGCTATTGGGATACTTGCCGCTGATGTATTACCGTATTCCGCTATATTTATATAGAACTTATCTTCATGTCCCGGATATTTTTTCTTTACATGATTGATAATTCTTTCATTAGCCTGATGGCACACAATATAATCTATGTCATCAAGTGTCATGTCCGATTTTTTCAATATTTCATCAATTCCCTGTTTAAGAACATCAACTGCAAAACGGAACACCGCATTTCCATTCATCTTTACATATGCATCCTGTGCACCTATACCTCTGCATACAAGTACATCAGTATCGCCTCTTGTGTAATTAATCTGTCTATACATATTGTCAGCCGCTTTTATAAGAACTGCACCTGCACCATCTCCAAAAAGCACGCATGTTGAGCGGTCTGTATAATCTAATATCTTAGACATCTGTTCACTGCCTATAAGCAGTATGTATTTATAATCAGTGCTGTTAAACAGTGCCTGTCCAACATTTAATGCATGCAGAAAACCTGTACATGCACTGCTTAAATCAAATGCAAGTACATTCTCTGCCAATCCGAGTTCCTTCTGTACAATTGCTGCAGTAGATGGAAATGCATTATCAGCCGTTGAAGTTGCAACTATAACTGCACCTATTTCTGCAATATCCACACCTGATGCTTCTACCGCTTCATATGCTGCTCTGACTGCAAGTGATGTAGTATTTTCCTGTGTACATCTGTATCTTTTCTTAATACCTGTTCTTGTTGTTATCCATTCATCATTTGTATCAACAATCCGGCTTAAGTCATCATTCGTAATTATCTCTGCTGGGAGTGCTTTCCCTGTGGACACTATCTGAATGCCTTTCACTTTATCTCTCCCCTGTCTATATTCCTGAATTTGTCATATCTTGAATTAACAAGCTCTTTTGATTTCATCCTGCCAAGAATTCCGAGCTCTTTTTCTAACATTCTTGCTATATCTGAAAAACACCTGTCTCCTTCTGCAATTACACCGTCAATGAGTCCGGCAGTAAAAAGTTCCTGTGCAGTAAGCTTCATAATCTCACTTGCCTGTGGTGCCTTCTTAGCATCCTTATATATTATTGACGCAAAACCTTCCGGAGACAGAATCGAATATACTGCATTTTCAAGCATATACACTCTGTCGGCTGCTGCCAGTGCCAATGCACCGCCACTTCCGCCTTCACCTGTGATTACAGATATAACAGGTACTGTAAGCTTAAGCATTGCTGCTATACTTCCCGCAATCGCATTACTCTGTCCGTTGCTTTCTGCTTCCATGCCTGGATATGCACCTGGCGTGTCAACAAATGTTATGACAGGTCTCCTGAATTTTTCAGCCTGTTTCATAACACGGACTGCTTTTCTATACCCTTCAGGTGACGCCATTCCGAAGTTATATCTTATATTCTCTTCTATATTCTTTCCTTTACGGTTTCCAATAACAGTTACCGTTTTTCCATTAAATGAAGCAATTCCTGCAACGAGGCTTTTATCATCTTTATAGTATCTGTCACCATGCATTTCTATAAAATCATCGAAAAGCACTTCTATGTATTTCATAATATCCGGACGGTCACTTTTTCTGGCTGCAAGGACTTTCTCATATGGTGTTAAAACATTTTCACTGCTCATGCTTCTCCTCCGGTATTCACATGCATTTTCAATATCTTTGATAAAGTCTGCTTCATATCTTTTCTGTCAACTATCATATCTATCATGCCATGTTCTAACAGAAACTCTGAGTGCTGAAAGCCCTCCGGCAGCTTCTGTCCGATAGTCTGTTCAATAACTCTTGGCCCGGCAAAGCATATAAGTGCTCCTGGTTCAGCAATTATAATGTCACCAAGACTTGCAAAGCTTGCGCTCACACCACCTGTTGTAGGATTAGTGAGATATGATATAAATAATCCACCAGCATCCTTGAACTTTTCAATTGCCGCTGTTGTCTTTGCCATCTGCATAAGCGAGAAAAGGCCTTCCTGCATTCTCGCTCCACCGCTTGCAGCGAATATTATAAGTGGCAGTTTTCTTTTCATTGCATATTCTGTGAGTCTTGTAATCTTTTCACCTACCGCAATTCCCATGCTTCCCATAAGAAATCTTTTATCCATAACTGCAACAGCTGTTTTGACTCCGCCAATTCGGCATGTTCCAGTAACTACTGCATCCTGCTGGCCTGTCTTTAATCTGTTTGCTTCAACCTTTTTCTCATATCCCGGAAAGCTGTTTGGATTGCCTGTCTTAACCTGTGCATACAATTCCCTGAAACTTTTGTCATCACTTATAAGTGCAATTCTTCTTGATGGTGTAAGGCTTCCGTCTGCCTGTTCCTCACTATCCCTTAATCTGTTGATAGTACCCCACCTTTTCTTACGCTTTAAGAAAATGTCATTGATATTCATTTAACTGTAATTCCTTCCTTAAGCCACTTTTCAATTTCGGTATGATTCTTCTCCCAGAAACCTGTATTGTAATTTCCTCTTATAAAATCCTTATGATATGTAAGAAGATGCATGAACTCTCTGTTAGTCTTAACTCCTTCAATTATCAGTTCCTCAAGAGCTCTTCTTAATCGTCTTACCGCCTCAAGTCTGCTGCTTCCAGTCACTATAATCTTGGCAATCATTGAATCATAAAACGGACTCACTTCATAACCTTCAAAAAGATGGCTCTCAACTCTTACTCCATAACCATCTGGAAAATGTAAGAATTTAATAACTCCCGGTGTAGCCGCATTTATTCTGCACTCAATTGCATGCCCATTGACGCATGTATCTTCCTGAGTGATATTAAGCTTCATTCCGGCAGCTATTCTTATCTGTTCTCTTATAAGGTCAATTCCTGTAACCTGCTCAGTTACCGGATGTTCAACCTGTATTCTCGTATTCATCTCTATAAAATAGTAGTCACCCTGTTCATTCACAACGAATTCAACAGTTCCTGCACTATAATATCCTGCTGCTCTGGCAGCCCTTACTGCAGTCTCTCCCATGACTGCCCGCTTATCTTTACATAATCTTGCACTCGGAGCTTCCTCTAAAAGTTTCTGATTATTACGCTGGATTGAACAGTCACGTTCTCCAAGATATATTGTATTGCCATATTTATCTGCAAGAATCTGTATCTCAATATGCCGTGGATTGATTATCAGCTTCTCTATGTACATATCATCGTTGCCAAATGCAGCTTTAGCTTCACTCTTAGCGGTTTCAAATGCATTTTCTATATCTTCTCTGCTGAATGCCTTGCGCATTCCTTTTCCACCGCCTCCAGCTGACGCTTTAATAAGTACCGGATAACCAATTCTTTCTGCAATGTGTGCTGCTTCCTCTGCTGTTACAACCAGACCATCAGAGCCTGGTACAACCGGAACCCCGCATTCAATCATAAGCTGCCTTGCCGACTGTTTATCTCCCATGCTGCTTATTATGTCTGCTGATGGTCCTATAAATATAAGATTGTTCTCCTCACATTTTCTTGCAAATGCAGCATTCTCAGACAGAAAACCATAACCAGGGTGGACTGCCTCACACCCTGTCAATATTGCTGTTTCTATTATCGCATCCTGATTAAGATAACTTTCAGCCGCCTTTGCCGGTCCAATGCAAACTGCCTTGTCTGCTGCCATAACAGCAAGTGAATCCTTATCGGCTGTTGAATATACAATTACGGTTTCTACATCCATCTCACGGCAGCATCTGATTATCCTTAACGCTATTTCACCACGGTTTGCTATCAGTATTCTCTTAAACACTTCTGCTACCTCCGTTAATTAAGGATTACAAGCGGCTGTCCATACTCAACCATAGTGCCATTCTCTGCTGCCACTTCCTTAACCGTACCGTCACAATCTGCTGTAACTTCGTTCATCAGCTTCATTGCTTCAATTATTCCAATAACATCACCGGCATGAACGCTCTGCCCTGGTTTTACAAAAGGTTCCTCATCAGGACCTGCTGCTGTATAGAAAGTTCCAACCAATGGTGCTTTAATTTCTTTAATATGCTCATCTGACTGTGGCTGTACGTCCTGAATAGTTGTAACGGTCTGTTCCTGTTCTGTATTAATGCGAACAATATCTTTCTTTACAGGCACATCACATATGGCTTCGTGCATTGTTTTCTTCAGTCCAAGGCATACGCCATTCATCTCCAGATTCAGTTCGCTGCATCCACTTGCATCAAACTTATCTATAATCCCATAAATATCATTAATATCCATAACAAACTGTCTTCCTTAAAATCTTTATATTAAGCTGCATTCTTGTCAACATACTCAACAATTGCTTTAACTGATGTAAGATTAGGAAGTTCTTCTTCTGGAACGGTAATTCCATAAGCATCTTCAACTGCCATCATAAGTTCCATAGAATCAAGTGAATCAATTCCAAGATCATCCTTTAAATTCGCTTCTAATGTAATCTTATCCTCTGAGCAGTTAATAGTATCCATAATAATTTCTTTTACCTTTTCAAATGTCATTGTTTTGTTCTCCTTAAATAATTTTATCTAAATATATTTAACTAATATATTTGAGCTAATTATAAGAGCACAAATCAGGTTTGTCAATACTATTTTGATATTCAAAGTATTTATTTTGTTTCACAACTGAGTATTATTCCGCCTCGCTCAGCATAATAACTGCATAATCCTCCTGCTTTATATACACACACATCCGTAGCACCATATGCCTGCTTTATCATATCTGCTATCTTATCTGCAAGAGCTTCATTCTCAACATGACATATTCTCAGCTTTCCGCCTTCATATCCTGCATCGTCAAGTAATGCCTGCAGTTTTACAAGAAGCTTTTTATCACCTCTGCATTTACCGATTGCTTCCAATGTTCCATGACTGCTTGCTGTTCCTATTACACTTATGCCAAGAACCTCCGCAGCCGATGCTACAACCTTGCTTACACGACCATTCTGTGCAAGATTATGCAATGATTTTAATGAACAGAACAGTCTTGTTTTCTGCATATATGCATCTATCGCTCCATCTATCTCTTCAAATTTCTTTCCTTCTTCAATCATTTGCTGCAATTGTTCCAGTATAATACGCATCTGTGGACCAGTGCTTTTAGAATCTATTACCCTGACTTTAGCCTGTGGATGTTCCTCCAAATATACTGCCCTCGCTGCCATTGCAGAATTATATGTTCCTGACATTCCTGCAGTTATTGTTACAACAAATATCTCATCATCATCACCAAAAGCTTCAAGCCATGCATCTATTCCAGGGCACGCAGTATATGAACGTCCCTTATGTTTTTCAAGAATATCAAGCATTCTGTGAATATCAAGCTGCTCATCATCACAAAACTCCTCGTTATCTGTAGATATTGTAAGCGGAACTGCCTTAAAAACCATTCCCCTAAGTTCTTTTATATCGCATGCTGAATCTGCTACTAATCTCATTATTAATCCTCCTGTTTGCCGGATATACTCCGTTTTCGATGTAGTTTTAAATACTATGTCATATTGTATTTTATAACTTATAGTGTTACAATATACAAAAATAACGTTTTTGTATATTTCAGGAGTACATTATGAATATAGTTAACAAAGATTCTAAAAATACATTTACACGAATGTGCATAGGTGAAGCAATAATCAAGCTTCTTAAAGACACTGATTTTGATAAGATTCGAATTACGAGTGTGGCGAAATGTGCCGGTGTATCACGCATAACTTTTTACAAATATTATGAATCAATCCATGATGCACTATGCGACTATCTTAATATTATTATAATTGAATATCTGGAAGAATGCGCCAATAACCCTGAAAACGGGAGCTTTCTGGATTATTCCCACATTCTTTTTGCACTTGAATTCTTTAACCGGTATAAGGATTATTTTCTTACTCTTTCAAGATGTGGACTTCATTCTATTCTTATTAACAGTATTAATAATTTTATGTCTGAATATTTTACGAATCCTAAGAATTACTCTGAGTACAGACTATACTGTTACTCTGGCGGATTGCTTAATACATTTTTAAAATGGGAAGAAAACGGATGTGACTGTGATGCTGGCGAGATAGCCAGAACTCTTGAAGAACTTTATAGTTAATAAGCCACTCCTTCCGGAATGGCTTAAATATTTTATAATCATTTATTAATCTGTGAATGCACTTTTCGACGTACTACCAGGAAACATATAACCTGCATAATTATCGTTGCCGTCCATGATGCCGGATATGATATGAACAAGTCATAAAGAGTTCTGTGACTTGGGAATATGACGAATATCCAGAATATTCTCATTCCTACAGTACCAATAACCGATAATATCATAGGTACTAGCGAATACCCCATTCCACGAAGCGCGCCCGGAAACAGATCCATTATTCCACATAAGAAATATGGTACTGTAGTAATTGATAATATCTCAACACCACATTTGATAACATCTTCACTGTTAGTGTATATCATAAGCACTTTATCACCAAATATATATGCACCGCAGCCAAATACAAGTGATGCTCCTACCGAAAGTATTGCACAATCTATAAGCACCTTGTCCATTCTCTTGAACTTTCTTACACCATAATTCTGACTTGTAAAACTCATGCAGGCCTGTGTTACTGAATTAATTGATGCATATAGAAAGCCAAGAATATTGTTGGCTGCTGTATATCCTGCCATTGCTGTTGAACCGAATGAATTAACCGACGACTGCAGCAAAGCATTTGAGAAATTAATAACTGTACTCTGTATTCCTGCCGGAATTCCAACCTGAAATATCTGTTTAAGATAGTATCCCTTTATCTTTAGCTTTGAGAATTTCAACTGGTAACTTGCATCTGTCTTATTCAGACATCTTAATACAAGCACACACGATATAAACTGTGAAAATATTGTTGCGATTGCCACTCCTGCAACCCCTAAGTTAAACACAATAACAAGTACCATATTAAGGCATGCATTTATAATTCCCGCTGCTATAAGAAACATCAGCGGTCTCTTGGTATCACCTACTGCTCTAAGAACAGCCGCACCATAGTTATAAAGCATAAAGAATGGCATACCAAGAAAATATATTCTCATATACAGTGTTGAGAGGTTAATTACATCATCCGGCGTTCCCATAAGCTCAAGTGCCGGCTTAGCCATCAGCACGCCTATCAGCGCCATCACAACTCCGCTTATTGCTGCAAATGTTATCGCAGTATGCACTGTCTCTGACATCTCTTTATGTTTGCCTGACGCATAGAATCTGGCAGCCAGTACATTTGCTCCCAAAGAAACTCCTATGAAAAGATTAACAAACATATTAATAAGCGCTGTCGTTGAACCTACTGCTGCTAACGACTGGCTTCCTGCAAATCTTCCAACAACAATTATGTCTACAGCATTAAACATTAGCTGTAATATTCCTGAAAGCATCAATGGCACTGAGAACGATATTAACTTATCCATTATTGTGCCATTGCACATATCTATTTCGTATTTATTCTTACTCATTGTAAATTTCCTTTATAAAACATTGGACAGACTATTCCCAATATCCAAGTTCAACACCTTTTTTATAGATTCCTACGCCCTTAGAATAATATCCATACGCATTAAAATGTGTCCAGTCTGAACGGAGTTTCACAGATATATATCCAAACGCTCCATATAACTCATCTATCTTTTCCTTTTTCAAACCACAATCATCCAGCCCGTTCTGAATCATGTAGACTCTTGTATTAAAGAAATGTTCTCCAAATGCTTCTCTTAGCGCTGCTTCCCATGCAGTGTCATCAGTTCCTACATAGTCATCTCCATCCTCCAGATATGACTGGCTGTTGTCTGCAAGAGATGTACCCGGATCATCCGTGTCTCCAACTATGATATAATTCTCACAGCCTGTATAATCAATCACTGCCTGATACTGGGAAATAAGCTCATCATAGTCATCCCATCCACCGTTACTTCCCATCTCAAGCACAAGAATATCATCCTTATGATCATATGCTGCTTTAGTTGTAACAGCAGTACCTTGTGGAATAAACATATAATCAGGCTGTTCAAGACCTGTATCATCACATATTCTGATGCTGACCATATAATCCTCTATGTTATAGTCATCATCCTCCATATCTTCCCAGTAATCTTCAATATCTCGTTTCTTATCAATCTGACATAATACGCCATCTATATATACAGTATCAGGATAATCATTATATTCAATGCCATATCCGCTGAAATCATACATATAAACAGGATTCCCCTTATCATCCATAAGGCATACATCTTCATATGTATTCTTGTTAAGATTAAGATTACGGTCAGTATGCATCTTAAGGCCACCAGCTCTTCTCGCTATCTCCGCTGATGTCTCCCCTGATACACCAAAATTAAATGTATTAAGACCAGTAAGCTTTCCTAAAGTATATGGTGCAGTGTAATAACTTATATCAACTCTTCCTGCTTTAGTAAGTATATAAGCATCATCTGAGCCAAAGCCTTCCATCATGCTGTCGCCCCAGCAGGCAATTGATACAGTATCATTTGAATAATCCTTATCATCTTCATAAGGTTCTGTATAATCTTCTGTACCGATATTCTGTGAGACCTTCACAATTACATGTGTTTTATCTCCCCGTGGTTTTATGATCTTAGCCATATTAATAAGATTATCTTTAGTTTCCGGTCTGCCATTCAATACCACAGCCCCTGCGGCAATACCTCCTGCAAGCAAAACCACTGCAATCCCCCATATCGCTGCTTTCTTTAATTTCATAAACTCACCTTTTCTGCCCCTTATATATCTGGCACTTCTGTTATAACACTTATTTACCCGACCTGCAAATATAATGAAGCAATCAAAGCAAAGATTCAGTAAGGGTTCGATTCACATCACCCTGAAATAATTCACTTGAACAAAAAAATAGAGCGGGTGATGGGGTGCCAGGTGCCTGTGGCACCTGCTTGGCACCGACCGGAGCGAAGCGGAGACCGAACCCGTGGGTTCGATTCACATCACCCTGAAATAATTCACTTAGACAAAAAAATAGAGCGGGTGATGGGAATCGAACCCACGTATCTAGCTTGGAAGGCTAGTGTTCTACCATTGAACTACACCCGCATAATCACTGATATCTCAGTGCTTTGTTAAGATATCATAATTATATTATAAAGTCAAGTATTTTATGCCAATATGTTCTTTGCGACATGTTTTATCGACACATATACTTGACTTTATCTGTTCTTAGGAATAAATTATGTTAGTTGCATTTTAGTTTGTAAAATATAATGGAGTAATTTCAATGACTAATAATTCTGACCACATTTTTTCTAATGTAGATATAAGGAAGCTTCTTATTCCTATCATGCTGGAAAATCTCTTGGCTTCACTTATGGGAACTGTTGATACTATGATGGTAAGTAATGTCGGTGCATCTGCCGTCTCGGCTGTATCGCTTGTTGATTCCATCAATATTCTTGTAATACAGGCCTTGTCAGCACTTGCTGCCGGAGGTGCAATCCTGTGTTCCCAGTACATAGGAAGCAGCAACCCTAAAGGTGCCAACCGCGCTGCAAGACAGGTATTTCTTGTCATGACAGTGCTGTCGGTTTTCATATCAGCAATATGTCTCGTTCTTCGTGTACCAATGCTTAAGTTCATCTTTGGTTCTGTAGAAGCTGAGGTTATGGCTGATTCACAGGCATACTTTCTTTTTACACTGTTGTCATTTCCATTCATTGGCCTGTATGACGCTGGTGCGTCCATTATGAGAGCCCAGAAGGACAGCAAAAGCCCTATGACAATATCAATAATATCCAACTTCCTTAATATAGGTGGTAATGCGATTCTTATATTCGGACTTGGAATGGGCGTTGCAGGGGCTGCAATATCAACACTTGTATCAAGAGTTTTCTGTGCAGTTGTTGTAATTATTAAATTAAGAAATCCATCTCAGACTATCTCCGTAAACAGATATTACGCAATCCGTCCCGACTGGGATTTAATTAAGAGAGTCTTATATATTGGTGTTCCTTCAGGTATTGAAAACAGCATGTTCCAGTTTGGAAAGCTGGCAATCCAGTCAACAGTTTCAACGCTTGGAACTGCTGCCATTGCTGCAAATGCTGTGACCAATATTCTGGAAAATCTTAACGGAGTTGCTGCACAGGGTGTAGGAATCGGACTTATGACTATAGTTGGCCAGTGCATTGGAGCCGGAAGAAAAGATGAAGCCATATATTATATAAAGAAGCTCAGTAAAATGGCTGAAGCTGCCATTATTATAAGCTGTCTTGTTGTATTTGCATTGTGCAGGCCGATTACCATACTCGGTGGAATGGAATCAGAAAGTGCAAGAATGTGTTTTGAGATGACTCTTTTCATAACAATAACCAAGCCAATATCATGGGTATTGTCATTCATTCCGGCGTACGGAATGCGTGCCGCCGGAGACGTGAAATTTTCAATGATAACATCATGTGCAAGCATGTGGTTATGTCGTGTAAGCTTTACTATATTCTTATGCCGTGTATATGGCTTTGGTCCTATTGCTGTATGGATTGGAATGTTTGCCGACTGGACTGTGCGCGGTATCGTGTTCACTATACGTTTCCACTCCCGCAGATGGCTTAATCATCATATAATTGACTGATCTTAACGAATTGGATTAACGATAAAAAACGCATGCCAGATTGAAAAAATCGGACATGCGTTTTATTATTTTGTTATAAATTATAATATTGTATTGTAAACCATATTATTACAATCAGCCATTATCCTAGAATCCCTTGCAGTTACCCTTAAGAGTTGCTCCTGTAATATTAACTTTTCCATTAATATTAGTACAATCTTCAATAATAGCCTTGCCAAATGTTACTTTATAACCAAGTGCAGATGGTTTACCTGTAAGTGGCCAGTGATAATTATTACCCTTATTAGAATCTGAAATACAATTCTTCATTGTTACAACACCACTCTGGTTGTTTCTATCGAAACCATTAGCATAGTTTCCCTTAGCTGTACAACCTATAAGCTTATGATTAAGAGGATCAAGGTGAGCTGCCTTTCCTGGTGTTTTATTATCTACTCCACCCATCTTAAATCCATTACCATCACCATATATTCCATCACAGTATCCATTGTAGTTAGCCTGACAGTTTACAAGTGTTACTGCTCCATGAGCTGCATAACAATCCCAGCCATCATCACTATTGTATTCAGCTACACAGTTTTCAAAATAATTGCCTTCACCTGAATGAAGTTTTACTGCAAAACCATCAGCATTCTCACCCTTAGCATCTGCATTATGATGAGACTTGCAATTATAAAACTTGTTATTAGCTCCTCCGTTGCTTACCTGAAAACCTGCATCTTCATTATAACAGCATGTTACATACTTTAATGTATTATTAGAACCTGAAATAAAGATTCCATTGTCAGAAGCATTCTTAACTGTAATGTTAGAAAGTGTGCTTCCATTACCTGATAATGTAATTCCTCTTCCTGAACTTCCGCTTGTCTGTGAGAAATCTATTGTCGCATTATTCTTTCCTGCAAGATTAACACCTGCTGGAAGTGAAACAGCTCCGGACTTAACTGTTCCATCAATAACTACTGTCTGTCCTGACTTAGCCTTCTTAAGTGCATCTGCTAAAGACATTCCACCAGCCTTAACCACATAATTACCTGATACAGATGAACCTGAAGATGAGCTGCTTCCTGATGAAGAGCTGCCTGAACCTGATGAACTTCCTGATGAAGAACCAGATGATGAGCTGCCATTAGAATCAACCTGTACTTTGTAAATGTTGATTCCGCTGTTCTCTGAATACAGATATATGTATCCCTTAGAACCTGAATATGAATATGTTCCTAAAGAAGCTGTCTTATTAGCTGCAATAGTTCCAAGCTTCTTTCCATTAGAATCAGCTACGATTAAATTACGGGTAGAGCTTCCACTGCTTCTTAACACTACCTTTATTGTATCAGAACCTGACACTGGTACCTTAACTGAACGGTATGATGTAGTGCCTGTACCAGAAAGAGCCAGACAATATGTATATGCTGTGCCATCTACTGTTACAGATTCCGCCTTAACCTTCATATTCTTACTGCTTGTTGCCATAAGACCAAGTCCGTCTACTGTAGTACTTGATTTAATAGTTCCTAACTTCTTAAAATTAGAATTCTTGAAATTCCATGAATTCTGTGTTGCCGCATTAGCTGACAACACTGGTGCTGCTGTAAAACATACTAATAATACTGCAACAACAGCTGCAAAAACCCTTCTTGCCTTCTTAATCATTATTAACCTCCCATACATTATAGATTAAATAGCAAAAGAGGCGTTATTTTGCTGGCAGTGTCCGATATCATGCAAAATAAATCGCCTCTAATGCTAAAAATACCATAATAAGGATAAAAATGAAATGGCTTAAAATTACAAAGATTTACGCAAGTGTTTGTGCATTTTGTATAGTTAGTTCTAAAATATACCGTTTTCTTAATACATTTTTACTTAAGAACTGATTTATTGTCACTTACCTTGATGTGAAGGTGGTTATCCTATGTATAATATTTAATTCCTTTAAGAGGATATGGTCAACATTTTTATGGACGTAAAAATGTATTTTGCCACACTTTTATGTACGAATTTTTGTGTTGCATTACATTTTTCTGCACGAACTTTTCTCAATCCACTCATCTGGCATCTCAAAATGCTGGTAATCTTTTGCATGTTTCCAGTCGCCGCCCCACTCAAATCCATGTTCTGCAAACACCTTATAGCACAAATCGTCATGGTCGATTTTGTGTGGAAATTCAATGCTTCTGTCTGTATACTTTTCAGCATTGGCAGGCTCTACATTTCTTCTGCCCTCAACATATTTCACATAAGGATTATAAAGCGTGTTGATGTCAACAGCCAGCCCTAACGCATGCTTTGACAGCTTCGTCGAATAGGAAATGTATCTGAAATTAAACGCTGAAGAATTTTTATCGCTCATCGACTTCTCGTCATCAGCATCATATTCATCAATAAGTCTGATTTTTTCAATCTCATAGCCAGCCTCGTAAAGCTGCTTAAATATATCAAGCACATCACCAGCAATCAGCCTGTTCACAACCAGCTCACCTGTGTGCGTTTCCCCATCAAATCCGACATGCAAAACTTTAAGATACCGCAAATCTTCTCTTGGCACGGTGCAGTTGTCCTTAAAAGATTTCCCCTGCATTTTGGCAAATATGTCGTCTGGAATTGGTGATATGGTGAATGATTGTGTGTTCATGTGTGTGCTCCTCTGTTTTTTAATCTAATATTCAAATTGTACTATCCTGCAATTCTCACATATGCAGGATGCAGGCTTCTATTTTCGTTCTGCGGCTTGCCCTTAGCGGTGGGATTTTAATAAATGTAATTGTCAGAAAAGTTGGAATTGTGTTGTGGTTGGTTGCGTAAATATGTAAATTCATTCAAGCTTAATTTATTAACCTATATATTTTCTATGTGCATTTTTTACATTACTTTGTTTCACCATTGCGTAATGCAAAGTTGTGTCTATCTTTTCATGTCCAAGAAGTTTCTGTAACTGCTCCAAAGGCATTCCTTTATCAATGGCAACCGTTGCCATCGTCCTTCTGAACTTATGAGGATGACATTTCTTTATTCCAACTTCTCTTCCTATCTGTCGTATTCTAAGTTCAATTCCATTGATAGTTACTCTTCTATAAGGCTTTCTAAGTCCAACAAATAAAGCTTTGTCATTATCTTTTCTTGTGTTTAAATACTCTTGCAAATGCAACTTCGTTCTAGCATCAAAATACACAATTCTTTCTTTATCACCCTTACCAAAAACAACACATTCTCTTTCATTAAAGTCTACATCTTCTTTATTAAGCCGTACCAATTCTCCTATTCTCATGCCTGTTGATGCCAACATATCAATTAGTGCTAAGTCCCTTATTTCTGTACAAGCATCTCTCAATCGCTCCATCTCATCATCCGAATATGTTTCTTTAACCGGGATGACAGACTTAATTTTATGTATCCTTCTTACCGGACTCTTTAAAATATAATTTTCCTCTTCTAACCAATTAAAAAAACTTGATAAGTTTCTTCTTATGTTATCTACACTTGTTTTACTCACATTATGCGTTTTTTGATACAAAGTAAGATAATGTCTTAAATCATCTGTAGTAATAGCTCTAACATTCTTGTTCACTTCATCAATCATTGCCATTATTGTTTTTTCATAGTAATTTAATGTTCTTTCCGAACGTCCCTCTAGCCTTTTCGTAGAAATAAATCTAATTAATAATTGGTTAGAGTCATCTTCTATTTCTTCATCATTCGATAAATCCTCTAGAATTTTTTTCAGTTTCATCATCTGTAAATTATCTAATGTATCAGACATTTTAAACATTATAATATTTACTAATTCTTGCTCCATAATATATACCTCCTCATAATGTATATATTTATTGAAACATGAAATATATTTTAGTAAATACCTTTAGTAAATATTCTGCATTATGAACATAAAACTTTTTCTTACTTAATCCACTTCTATCCCCTATAATTGTACACAACTCAAGTAATTTGCAGCTATATATTGACAATACAATTCCCTATCAGATACAGATAAATCAACAGGAATATATTTGCTAATATATGGAATCAGAATCTGAAAGCACCTTATTCCCCATAAAGCATTTGATGATGTGTTATTTTCAATAATTTCATCTGTATACGACTTTTCATCACTATCTAACAAATATTCCATTTTACTACATTCATATGAATATCCCGGTGCAAAATTATTATTATATAATAATATAAAATACTTATCCTCATTAAATTTCATTTGTTGTAAATCATCTTCTACCTTTTTTAATTCGCTTTGTAGATAATCAAGAAATTTATCATATTTTGATTGAGTTTCATTTACAAACCGTGCCTCAAAAAATGGCAAGCATTGATATACAATTGAATAGTGTTTTTTTCCTCCTATGCCATCAATATTCTCAACTGCCAACGGATAACGCTTTTCAAGTTCCCTGTCTAAAGATATTATGTAATCAAGTATAGTATCTGTCACTAAATTTAGAGGCTTTTTAACTAATTCTTCCTTTTTTAGATTTATTCGTTCTTCTATATTATCAGATAACAACTTCATTGATTCTATAATCACATTTATTGTAGGCACTATATCTTGTTCTAAAAGCAATGGTCTAAAATATGAATTATCTGATTCAGGTTTGCACATTCTTAGAATATAATCACATTTTGTTTTCACGATAATCCCATCCTTACATGGATTAAAAGGTCTAAAATCTTCCAAATAAACTATCTCCTCGTCTCCTCTGTCATTGATATACTGTGTGTCTACAGGATGTGCTAAAATTTGGCTTCTTAATGTTCTAAAACCATATATAGTTGCATTATTTGTAAAACATTTTTCAATTGCTTTTCTCTGTTTGTTAATACCTATTCCAAGCAATAAATTATTTATATCCAACATTCCTGTTACAACAACATCAATATTACGAATCAAAAAACATAATTCAGCAGATGATCTTTTACCATTTTCAAAATATTCTTGTATATCTTGCATTGCATTATTCATTACACATAGTGTTGAATTACACTTTACATAGTTTCTACTGTTATCTAATTCACAAAGGCGTCGAACTTTTTCCGCACATATGTTGTGGTTGGTTCTCCATAATTCATAATCAAACCCCATAAATATCATACCTCATAATAAAAATTTCACTCATCATTTGTCGAAGTAACTAAATATTCAAATCAGATACATCAAGTTCTCCCGACATAAGTTTTGGAAGTAAAGTATCTCTTAATTCAGATAACCTTTTATTCTCTATTGTATTCATATCTATTAGTTTTTGAATATCATCAGCTTTCTTGCAAAAAGAAATAATACCTTCTTCACTAGGGCATGTAAAAGGAATTGCATTTAATATTCCCTGTGTTAATAGTGGTTGACTCGTACCTATATGTCTATTCGATAAAGCCAGCTCCTGTAATAAATAGTATATAAACATCTGTGATTTACTATTTTTTGCTTCTGCCTTAATTGCATTATCACTTATCCAGCATGGTTCAATTGATAAGTACAAACTACCACAATAAGCACCTACTCGTCCAATAATCACACAGTTCTCAGCGTTTGATTTGTCTGTATAAGAAAGTATCCCATTCCCACCATATACTGGCACTTTTCCCTCTGTATCAGGTCTCTTTTTACCATTTGAAAAAGAGATGATTTCTTCTAATGTATTACTACCGCTATCAGCAATAGTAGGAAACATCTTTGAAAAAATAACTTTCAACTGTTCCGACAAATTCCTATTAATCTCAGCATTATTTTTTCTCTTCAAGTCCAAATTTTCAAGAATACTAACCAATTTATCTTGCTGAGCTCTTGGCGGAAGTGTAACCTCCATGTTCGCATATGTCTGAGCATTTATATTACCTCTTGTACTTCCAGTAGAATGACCTCGAACCCAATTCTTGTATTCATCTGATAAACAATAATATTTGATATACTTTGGATTTACTTTGCTTGGGTCAATGCTAAATTTTATAAGAAAACCTGCATATACAAATGTACCATCAGAACCATCATAAAAATAATTCCGACCTGTACTATTTCCTGTTCTGGCAAAAACTATGTCATTAGGTTTCATTACATATTGTGCAGCCTTCTCATCATCCACAGATTTTAAATCTAACATATTTAATGTTCCATCATCATTAATATCTGTAATCCGTAAATATGTATATAAATCTTTTGAATACTCAACAGCTGAAGCACCTATTCCATATTGACCTTTCCCTACTGATATTTCACCTAATGTTGTTTTTATAAACTCCATCTATCCACCTTCTTACTCCTACAAATCACAATTTATTTTGTCTAATACCATTAATTATACTTTCTTCCATCATCCGCAACCATTAAATCAGTTGTATTATTAATACTATACCTATTATTAATTGAAACCGGATCAATATTACTACTCATCAGTTCAGCCTGTCTGATTACAGTATCTACTGCGCCTTTCGCCTTTTCTGGTGGATACTTATATTTTCTAAGCAAATGCTTCACCTGTGTTCTCATATAAGCTCTAGCTGACTCTTTTTTATCCCAATCAACTGTTCGGCTTCTACGAATTAAATCAGTCAATTCATGAGCCATTTCCACTAATGTTGAATCTTTCATATTTCTAAGCACATCTGGATCAGCTACCAAAGCATCATAAAATGCTAACTCTTCTCTAGTTAATCCTTTATCATCACCAGCATTATAAGCATCTGTCATTTCTTTAGAAAGATTTATTAATTCTTCAATAACCATCGCACTATTAATCATACGGTTATTATACCTAAGAAGAATTTGCTTCATCTTTTCTGAAAATAACTCAGACTTTACAACTCCTGTTCTAGAAAATACTACTATGTTATTCTCCAGAAGTTTTCTCAACATTTCCGCTGCAAGATTTTTGTGTTTCATCTTCCTAATCTTTTCCATATATTCATCAGAAAGAATTGAAATTTCAGGATTTTCTTTTCCAACTTCTTCAAATATATTGAATACCCCATCTTGTTCAATAGCTTGCTCAAGTAATGTCATAATCTTAGAATTCACTTCATTTCTTGTCATTCCACCATTAATTTTACAACCATATTTGCAGACACCTGCTTTTAAGCACTTAAAAAATTCTATTTCTTTCTTAATCCTTATATCTAGTAAGCTTCTGCATAAAGTCTCCGCCTGACTAAGTCTTGTAGCCTGTTTCAAAAATTCCTTCTTTTCATCTTCTTCAAACCCCAACACAAAATTCACACCGTCAGCTATTATCTTAAGTCTAATATTATCATCATCTTTAAAGAAATCATCGTAGTCAAAACCGTATATCATATCTCTAAGAGATTCAAGTGTTCCCATTGCTACAGATAAAGCTACTCCCAAATCAGGTACTTTATCTTGATCTCTTGCAGTATATTGCCTTAAAGCATTTCGAAGCTCATTTGCCATTCCAATATAATCTACAATAAGACCAGCTTCTTTATCCTTATAAACTCTATTAACTCTTGCTATAGCCTGCATAAGATTATGTCCCTTCATAGGCTTGTCTATGTACATAGTTGCCATTGATGGCACATCAAATCCTGTCAGCCACATATCTACAACAATGGCAATTTTAAATTCACTTTCTGTATTCTTAAATTCAACCATTAATCCATCTCGATATGTCTTATTCCCTATAATATCATGCCATGTTGGATCATCCTGATTGCTCGATGTAAGAACAACCTTAACTTTTCTATTCCAGTCTGGTCGTTTACTAATAATTATTTTATACAGGTTAATAGCTATTCTTCTGCTCATGCATACAATCATTGCTTTTCCTGTAAGAACATATTGTCTATCCTCATAGTGTGCAATTATATCATCAGCTAAGAGATTTAGCCGTTCTTTAGATCCTATTATTGCTTCCAGTGTTGAAATATCAGATTTTGACTTTTCTATATCATATTCACTCACTTGTTCTGAATAACTCTTATAGACATCGTCTATTCTTTTAAGAACATCCTCATTAAGTTTGATTTTAGCAGTTCTGTTCTCATAATAAATTGGGACTGTAGCACCATCTTCAACTGCCTGAGTCATATCATATATATCAATATAATTTCCAAAAACCTCTACTGTTGATTTATCTTCAAAATCAATTGGTGTTCCTGTGAATCCAATAAAAGTAGCATTAGGCAGAGCATCTCTCATATATTTAGCCATACCTACTTTCCATACACCTGATTTTCTATCCAGTTTTTCTTCTAAACCATACTGCGAACGATGAGCTTCATCAGCCATAAAGATTATATTGCTTCTATCACTAATGATTTCATCACTTTCTTCAAATTTTTGAATAGTTGTAAATATAATACCGCCCGCATTAACACTAAGTAATTCTTTAAGATGGGCTCTACTTTCAGCATGTTTAGGCGTTTGTCTTAGCAGCAATTTGGAACTTGCACAAAACGTTCCAAAAAGCTGATTATCCAGATCATTTCTATCCGTCAATACAACAATTGTTGGATTCTTGAATTCAGGGTTACTTACAATAAGACCTGTATAGAACACCATAGATAAACTTTTACCACTTCCCTGTGTATGCCATACAACGCCCACCTTATTACTTTTTTCTTCTATTGCTTTATAAGTTCTTTCAACCGCTTTTTTTACAGCAAAATATTGATGATAACCTGCAAGGATCTTTACTGTTTTTCCGTTAATACTCTGATAAACAATAAAATTTCTTATAATGTCCAGTAATCTCTCCTTTGGAAACATTCCATTAAGCATAGTCGTATAAAAATCTATACTACCTTCATCTGGTCTTTCGCCGTTTTCAGATTTCCAAGCCATATACCTCGTAAAATCAGATGTAATAGTTCCTACTTTTGTATTTAACCCATCACTGATAACATTAAAAGCGTTATACCAAAACAATTTAGGAATATCTAACATATAATTTTGTATCTGATTGTAAGCGTTAGTTATAGTTGTATCTTCATTTGCTGCATTTTTAAGTTCAAAAAGGATCATAGGAATACCATTAATAAACACCAATATGTCAGGTCTTTTCTGCTTATAATCAATAATTGTATATTGATTTACAACTTTAAAATCGTTTTCTTCTGGATTATCAAAATCAACTAATTTTACAGTATATGTCTTGTTCTCAGAGTTATCTCTATATGGCACAGGAATACCCTCAATAAGGTATTTATGAAAAGATGCATTTAATTCTTCTAACTTTAATAAGCCTAAATTCACAATTGTCTTATATGATTCTTCAATAATAGACGCAGTAATCCCCTTATTAATCTTAGCAATAGCCATCTCATAATAAGTCTTTAAGATTACATCATGATAATCTCTTTCTATATCAGGTCCATAAAGATACTCATATCCTTTGCCTTCTAAATCAACAATTATCGCTTGTTCTAAAGTATTCTCATTAATCTGCATCCTTCATCTTCCTCCTTAAATCCAACAATTTGTTGTATTTAATGTTACCAATAACGTAACTATATTCTTGTAAAACAATTACCATTTGTCGGAGTAAGTCTTATAACAAATCTTTTAACTTCGTCCCGTTTTTATCCTTCCAGGTAATCATTCCATTTGTACTTCTGCCTGTCACAAAGTTTGCGGCCGTTGAAGAGCTTTTAAATATTACGTTCTTCTTAACTATGCCTCCTTCTATATACTCTTCACGTGTAGAAATTATAGACTTAGCACCTCTGAATTTCTCACTCTGCGCTACATCCACAGAAACTGTAGATCCCTTTAAAACTACAAATTTCTTTTTTTCTACATCATATTTAGCTTTTGCATTGTACCCTTTTCTTTTACTTTGTAATATCAGATCCATATTAGCCTCCTATAGTTCTAATTCAGAGACATCTAATTTTCCAGACATTAAACGAGGTAAAAAAGTATCTCTTGTTTCTGCTAATTTTTCTGTGCTGATTCCGTTCTTAAATATTTCATTAAAAATGGTCTGACATAATGCATCAAATTTATCCACTAAATCCTTTGGTGGAATGATTATTTCTTCATTTTCCAAGAACCCTTTTATATCAAGATTCTTTATACCGGTTGTGCCGTTTTCATATAAGAAAAAGATTCCCCTTTCATACAGATACTGCCAGTAATAGTAGATAAACATGCTGTATCCATCCTTCGGTTTAATAGCCCTACAGAAGTTTGTACACACCATTCCTTTGTCGTATCTATCCAGCAATGACTGCGATATGGAAGCAACACGACCTGTAGACTGTGTTGGACTTCCCCCGGATATCTCGACCACTATATCTCCTGCCACAAGCTGTTTAGCTGCATAGTTCTTAGGCAATATAAATCTTGTAGGCATCTTGCCCTTGTTTCCTTCTTTAACTTCCGGTATATCAGCACCTCTTACACAGTAAACCTGTTCTGTATAATTTCCTTCTTTCTCTTCCTTTCCCCAATCTCCACCTAAGGTAGAGATAACAAGATCAGAAAAAGTTCCTTGTTTCCACTTTGCACTCTCTGGATTGTCAACAAACCATTCTTTAAAGACAGCCTGTGCCTGCTCCGATAAATTCCTATTAATCTCAGCATTATTTTTTCTCTTCAAGTCCAAATTTTCAAGAATACTAACCAATTTATCTTGCTGAGCTCTTGGCGGAAGTGTAACCTCCATGTTCGCATATGTCTGAGCATTTATATTACCTCTTGTACTTCCAGTAGAATGACCTCGAACCCAATTCTTGTATTCATCTGATAAACAATAATATTTGATATACTTTGGATTTACTTTGCTTGGGTCAATGCTAAATTTTATAAGAAAACCTGCATATACAAATGTACCATCAGAACCATCATAAAAATAATTCCGACCTGTACTATTTCCTGTTCTGGCAAAAACTATGTCATTAGGTTTCATTACATATTGTGCAGCCTTCTCATCATCCACAGATTTTAAATCTAACATATTTAATGTTCCATCATCATTAATATCTGTAATCCGTAAATATGTATATAAATCTTTTGAATACTCAACAGCTGAAGCACCTATTCCATATTGACCTTTCCCTACTGATATTTCACCTAATGTTGTTTTTATAAACTCCATCTATCCACCTTCTTACTCCTACAAATCACAATTTATTTTTTCTCACCATATCCAATTGCAGCTAATTTTCTTTTAATTTCATCCTCTAATGAGTGAGATTCTTTAAATAATCCATACAATTCGGTTGTTAATCTTGTCATTTTTTCTTCAAATGGTTCACTATCTTCCTCTTGCTCTGCAATTCCAACATATCTACCTGGGGTAAGAATATAATCCTGATCGGACACTTCTTTTAATGTTGCAGATTTACAAAATCCTTTAACATCCTCATACTCTTTTCCCTGTCTCCAATTCTGATAAGTTGATGCGATTTGCTGAATATCTTCTTCTGATAATTCTCTTACCTTTCTATCTATCATATGTCCCAGATTTCTTGCATCAATAAATAATATTTTATTCTGCGAATATTCTGTTTTACCCTTTCTAAGAATCCACAAAGATACAGGTATTCCTGTTGAATAAAACAACTGACCTGGCAATGATACTATGCACTCAACTACATCTCCATTTATCATATTCTTACGAATTTCACCTTCGTTTGATGTATTTGAACTCAATGAACCATTAGCTAGTACAGTACCAGCAACTCCACCTATAGGATTGAGATGGTGAATCATGTGCTGAAGCCATGCAAAATTTGCATTACCAACAGGTGGTATTCCATATTTCCATCTAACATCATCCTGTAGTCTTTCTCCTCCCCAATCTGAAATATTAAAAGGTGGATTTGCAAGAATATAATTAGCCTTTAATGTCTTATGCTGATCATCATGAAATGAATCAGCATTATGTTTTCCAAGATTAGCTTCCAAACCTCTAATAGCAAGATTCATTTTTGCTAATTTCCATGTAGTAGGATTAGATTCTTGTCCAAATATTGAAATATCTCTTACATTTCCTTGATGTTCTTTAACAAATCTTGCCGACTGACAGAACATGCCTCCCGAACCACACGCCGGATCAAAAATTTGTCCTTCAAATGGTTCTATCATTTCTACTAATGTTCTTACAATGCAACTTGGGGTATAAAATTCTCCTCCTAATTTCCCTTCTGCGGATGCAAATTTACTCAGGAAATATTCATATACTCTACCAAGGACATCTTTTTCCTGAGCTGCAGTAGAACCAACTTCTATATTAGTAAAAAGTGTAACTAATTCACCCAATCTTGTTTTATCAAGCTCTGGTCTGGAATAATTTTTAGTCAATACTCCCTTTAAAGAATCATTTTCTCTTTCTATTGCTTCCATAGCATCATCTATTATTTTACCTATATCAGGACTAGTAGCATGACTTTTAATAACCGACCATCTTGCCTCTTTAGGAACCCAAAAGACATTCTCGGCAAGATACTCATCTCGGTCTTCCTCATCACCATATCCTTCTGAAAGTAACTGTCGATATTTCTCCTCAAACGAATCAGATACATATTTCAAAAAAATAAGTCCTAACACTACATGCTTGTATTCAGCAGCATCCATATTAGAGCGTAATTTATCCGCTGCACTCCATAATTTTTCTTCAAAACCTACATTTGTTGTTCCTGTTGCCATAATGTTTTTCTCCTAAATAAATATATTTTTATTATATTTAATCGTATAGATATTTTCAACTTGATAATCTTTTATCGCTTTTATTTTTCTTTACGTTCTTTAATCAGATTATCAATAATTTCTTTATAATCATCAAAAAAATTATCTCTGCTACATTCATCTAATAGCGGTTTGATAATTTCCCTAGCAATTAATATAAAAAACATGTATGATATTATTATTATAAATATATGTGAAAATAATGAGTTATTATCCTTATACGCTACATCAACGCAAATATTAATGTATACCGAAAAAAAAGCCGGCATAAGCCATGACATCATCTCAAAAACAGGTCTTTCATTTCTTTTTTGCAAATTAAGGAATTTACTAAATTCCGACAATTTTTCATCTGATAAATCTTTATGTTTCTCTTTCACATAATTTTCCCACTCATAGTAAGTATCAAATTTCAAGTCTGACTGCAATTTTTTAAATTTCTTTTTATAATACTTTGTTTTGCACAAATATTTATATATAATTAATTCTTTCTGTATATTAAAATCATAGTATTTTTCTCCTATACTTTTCATTGTCATCATTTTCATAAATTTCTTCACATCCTTTTATTTATCTATGGCATTTTATTCAACTATAATATGTCTACAACAATCATACTTAAATCCTTATTTATCATTATCCCCCTTTTCTCCCCTCCCTTCAACATCTTTTTTACGACAAAATTCGACAAACCACATTATCTCTAATCCCCCAAACCTTTCCATTGTTATTTTTCCCAGCCTATATTATAATTTTTATTAACTACACCAATGAAGGAGATTTATTAAATGAAGAAAAATAGTATTTTTCGCAGCCTACCGTTTAAATTGCTGGTGGGCGTTATTGCCGGCGTCCTGGTGGGACTGCTGTTAAGTTCAACTGATGGCAATGCATTTTCACGCGCCATTTTGAATATTGTTGTAACTCTGAAATATATTCTCAATCAGATAATTAATTTCTGCATACCTCTGATAATCATTGCATTTATTGCACCTTCGATTACTCAGATGGGTAAAAATGCATCAAAGCTTCTTCTGATTGCAGTTACAATCGCATATACATCATCAGTTGGTGCTGCACTTTTCTCTACAGCATCTGGATATCTTTTGATACCACATTTGTCAATATCCTCTACTGCTGATGGATTGAAAGAACTTCCGGCTGCGGTTTTCGAATTATCAATCCCACAGATAATGCCTGTTATGAGTGCACTTGTGTTCTCAATTATGATTGGACTTGCTGCCGCTTGGACAAAAACAGAATTGATTTCAAATATTCTTGAAGAATTCCAGAAAATCGTGCTTGCGATAGTTTCAAGAATCATGATACCGATTCTTCCATTTTTCATCGGACTCACTTTCTGCGGACTCTCATACGAAGGTTCAATAACAAAGCAGGTTCCTGTGTTCCTAAAAATCATAATTATTGTATTAATCGGACATTACATTTGGATGACTCTGCTTTACACAATCGCAGGATTGTATTCTAAGAAGAACCCGATTGAAGTAATCAGACATTACGGTCCTGCATACCTTACATCAATTGGAACAATGTCATCTGCTGCCACACTCGCAGTTGCACTCCAGTGTGCCGGAAAATCAAAGGTTTTGAGAAAGGACATGGTCTCTTTTGGAATTCCTTTGTTTGCAAATATACATTTGTGCGGCTCAGTGCTGACAGAGGTATTTTTCTGCATGACTGTATCAAAGATTTTGTATGGCACTATTCCATCAGCCGGAACTATGATTCTGTTCTGCGTGCTTCTCGGAATATTTGCAATCGGTGCACCTGGCGTACCTGGCGGAACAGTTATGGCTTCGCTCGGACTTATTACCGGCGTGCTTGGATTTAACGACACTGGAACTGCCCTTATGCTTACAATATTTGCACTTCAGGACAGCTTCGGAACAGCCTGCAATGTAACAGGCGACGGTGCGCTCACACTTATCCTGACTGGATATGCAGAGCGCCACGGCATCAAAGAAGGCGCTGACAATTAATATATTTCTTTGACATATGTAAAGTGCTATAATCATCACATGAATACACGCGCCTGCGGCGCAGAAATGAGGTAACATATGCCATTTATTAATTCTAAGATAAGCACTTCTCTTACAGAAGCACAGGAAACTGAAATCAAAACCCGTTTAGGTCAGGCTATCCAGACAATTCCCGGCAAGTCAGAAAGCTGGCTCATGGTCGGCTTTGAACCTGACTACAAGCTCTACTTCAGAGGAAGCAATGCCGAGCCTATAGCTATGGTCGAGGTCAGCGTTTACGGAAGTGAGAACCCATCTGCCTTTTCTAAACTGACTGGCCAGATATGTGACATTTTTAAAGATGTTCTTGGAATTGCACCAGATCATGTATATGTAAAATATCAGGCTGTTTCTAACTGGGGATGGAATGGAGATAATTTCTAATATGCATTAATAAGCGGGACACTCATTTTTTTATGAATGTCCCGCTTAAATATTTTTTTCTAAAATTCTTTCTTTTCCATAATCCGGACACTAATTGCATAAGAGAGCAGTATGAGAAGTACTGTCACTACCACTGCAATTCCTGCAAGTATCCAGCCATTCATTTGGTTTAAAAATGAAAAGGCACTTAATACATTTGTCTTTACCAGCTCCGCAAATGCAATGACAGACGCTCCCATTACACCACATGCCCCCGAAATGACTACTCTGCTCTTTTCTACTCCGGATACTAGCTGCAGCGGAATCAGCAATGCAATCAACAATGCCGTAACCGGCAGAAACACCAATACCACAGGAATCTGGGAAGCCATGTCTACCGGCATCTGCTGTTTCATTTCTAGGATCATGTAAAGTCCCGCTGCCACAAGCCATGAAACCGTTCCTCCTGTAAGACAGAAAAAATATTTTTCCCTCACATACGTTTCTGCATCAATCGGCAAAGTCATCAAAAATCCATATCCTTTATCAAGCTCGTCATAGGTAACTGTATTTATCAGAAGAATACTGATTGCAAACGGTAACCACCCCAGGATAACCGCTTCATTCTGTAATCCTATCACCACTCCAATGATAAGAAGGAAAATTAATGCCTGTTTATTACACCAAATTAACCGGAAATCTTTTTCTACTAATCCTGCCATTATCTGTACCCTCCCGTCATCATAAGAATTAATTCATCAATTCCGCCCTGCTCCACCGCAATCTGCGGATAATTTTCCTGATAAAATCTTCTGTCATTAGTAAAGCAGGCATAACCATAAGTTTCTTTCTGTACTTTTATGACTGCTGTCTTGTCTAATGTCCTGTATTGTTCCTCATTCACCTTCAAAATACCATACTGCTCTAAAATAACATCTGTGTCCTCATGTAAAATGATTTTTCCGTCATGAATGAGATAAATGTCGTCACAAAGTGACTCCAAATCTGTGGAAATGTGCGATGTAATCAATATTGTGCGCTTCTCGTCCTGCGCTATATATTCCCGTAGCAAATCAAGGATTTCATTCCTTGCCTCCACATCAAGCCCTGCGGTCGGCTCATCTAAAATCAACAAATCAGCTTTATGGCTGATTGCTGTCAGCACCCTCAGTTTTGCTTTCATACCTGTGGAAAATTCTTTTAATTTCTTCTTCCGTGGAAGCTTTAAAGCCTCACATTTTTGGTCAAAAAAATCCTTCTGGAAATCAGGATACATTTTAGCAAGGATATGCCAGACATCTTCCACCGTAAATTGTGAACTAAAGCCTGCCTCCGTCAAAGATACTCCGATTTTCTGCTTTACCGCAGCCGGAAGCTCTCCACCTTCGTTACCAAACACACAAATCTTTCCAGCATCCGGCTTTACCAGTCCAAGTATCAGTTTAATTGCCGTACTTTTTCCTGCGCCGTTTTTTCCTACAAACCCTGTAATTCTCCCCTCTGGTATTTCCAAGGATAGTTCCAGTTCAAAGTCCTTATATTTTTTTCGGACATTCTGCATTGTTATCATAATTCGCCTTTCTATTTCTCATCAAGTATGAGCTTTACAACCTCTAAGATTTCTTCTTTCTCCATCCCAATTGCCACTGCCCGGTCAATGGCTTTGTCAAAGTCCTCTTCCACAGCAATTCTTCTCGCCTCCGACGCAAGCTGTTTATCCGAAGCAGTCACATATGTTCCCTTTCCGTGAACAGTCGTAACAAAGCCTTCCTCTTCTAACTTGTCATAAGCTTTCTTTACAGTCAGCGCGCTGATGCGAAGTTCCCCTGCAAGCGTCCTCACAGACGGAAGTGCCTCTCCCTCTTTTAATACAGACTGGATAATCTCTGACTTTATCTGCTCCATAAGCTGTTCGTAAATCGGAACCATGGAAGAATGATTTAATATAATATGCATATTTTTCTTTTCTCCTTTGTGATAAACAGTATATAACAGTTGATGTGTGTTGTCAACTGTTATATACTGTTTATTAAAAATATACAAAATAAGAGCCACTCTAAGGTGACTCTCATTTATTTTTATATTTAACTTAACTAAAATATTTTACCTATTTTTCTGTTAATCTACAAGAAGTTCCCTACAATAATATTTTAATCCTTTTTGAGCATTCTCTTTCTTATAAATATAAAAATCGTACCAAACTTTCAAAGTTTAGTACGATATCTCCACTATAATAGGATTATTTCCTCTCGACTATCCAACCAGCTTATCTAACATTCCTACAATCTTTTCTCTTTCACCACAGCCATTAGTCTTAAATCTTAATAATGGAATTTCATACAAATCCATTATGCGGTCCTTTAATAAATCTCTTGAAGCCTGTACGGTATCCTTTTTATGAAATTCATATCCATCAACTTCAATCGCTAAAACCGGCTTTTTACTGATTCTGTTGTAAATCAGAAAATCCAGATGTGTTGCAGGATTCATTGCATACTGGCACTCTCTGTCATTTAATAGTTGAGGATTTTTAATCAGCATATTCAATGGAAAATGACAAATAACATCTAAACTTGAATACTTATTATCCGCAATTATTTCCTGTATCAATGAATACATAAGATTCTCAGAGTCATATTCTGATATCTTTTTATATTTCTGCAAATATGCTATTCTTTCCTCAGTATACTGCTTGTAAAGATAATCAAAGATTGAATAAATCTTACTCTCAACAACTTCAAAATTATTATACTGAATGTAATCTATTAAATCTGTTATATTGTGTTCTTTTGACTGCTCATTTCCAGTCACAACCAACATCAGTTTCTTTTTTGCCCTTGAAACTGCAACATTAATCAAATACGGATCATCTGCAAAATCTGATATTTCATCATCTACAGTGGATATAATAATATTGTCTTTCTCCTTGCCCTGAAACTTATGTACGGTAGCTGCATCAATATCTGTTATCTCCCTGTTCAATGCTTCAACCTGATTCCTGTACGGAGTAATAATCCCTGTTTCTTCCGGGTTGAAGTTATATTTAGGCATAATTTCATTTTTTATAACATCTATCTGACGCTGACTGTAATGATTTCGTTCATGATTTCCGGCAACTGTTTTCACAACTGACAAAACATCATCTTCACCATTATCCTTTGTCATAATAATCAGTTCACCACGATAAAATTTCTGATTACAGAAATTAATTATTTTAGGATGACACCTATAATGCTCTCGCAATAATGTCTGTGTTACATCAGGCATAATATCCAGAATTGACTGCAAAAAGCTCTTTGTAAACTGATATCCTTCTTTCAGATTATATGTATCAAATATAGCTTTTGCTCTGACCCTCATATCTTCTGTAACAACATTTGGAAGCTGCTTAGTATCTCCCACAATAACCACATTTCTCGCACAAGAAAGTGCTAAAGCCCCTGTTGCAATATCTACCTGTGATGCCTCGTCCATAATAAGATAATCATATACCACATCTGAATTCAGACTATTTCTTGATGAAAATGTGGTACTTAATATAACCGGATACTCCTTCAATACATCATTGGATTCCTTCCACAGATTATCCTCACTAAATACTCTCCGGCTGTCGTTCCCTTCATATCTTCTTGCCAGCTTGTCTTTTAGTAAAATCATTGAATTGTCACATAAATCGTCAAGCAAATGCTTATCAACACCGTTTAAATATCCCTCAATATCTAAAATCTGCTTAGATAATTCTTTTTCTTTTGCCTTATAATACATAGCCTGAAATGTTGTAATTATCTTTGAAAATTCCTGCTTATAAAAACTCCAGTGTGTTATGCCATACTTGAAAAATGTCTTTATTTTAAACCAGAATCCTATTGTCTTTTTCTCCTCTGATATTGCCTGACACTCCTGCCATAACATCATCCATTGTTTTGATGATAACATTTTCTTGCACTTTATATTATCTGTATTAACATCGGATTCTTCAACATACTGGTTAAAATATTGCTGTTCTGTAACTAATTGAGATAATTCCTGCCTTAAATAAGCAAGTTTTTCCTGTTTATCAAAAAATTCTTTTAACCTAACGGATTGCTCTGATATTTTCTTACGCATTTCACCAAATTCTTCAGACATTTTCCAAGTTGAAAAATCAGGATAAGATGAATCCTGATGTTCAACAAATATTTTCTTATTTTTAGAACTTCCCAATGTTGCAACAACAAATCCCAGATTATACTGTGGCGAAGACAGTTTGTCATATACATTTTCAGTTGCAGAATTATTATTAGATACAATCTGTACCGTTTTGTCCTGCATCAATATATTAGCGATAATATTTAATATCGTCTGTGTTTTACCTGTTCCCGGCGGTCCTTGTATTACACTTATCTGATTCTCCATCGCATTTTTTACAGCATTATACTGACTGTTATTACAGCCAAATGGAAATATCGGAACATATTCTCCCCCTCTTTTACCAGTATTCAATAAAGAAGGATTCAAATATTTCGCTAATGCAACCTCATTACCAACATAAGTAATTTTATCAAATCTTTTAGGTAATAATTTTTCCCCCGTCTCTTCATTTCTAATATTACTCAATTCAGCAATCTGCTTTATATATTGGAATACATCGGCAGACCTTTTATCATTCAGGCACGACTCCGCAATATGTAAATCGCGCTCATGGTAATCCCGTTCACTGCCGTCTTTAAAACAAATATGCCAATAAGACTCCTGTCTGCCTCTGAACACAGATATTGCATCTATATCAAAAAACTCCCGTCCCTCTCTGCTAATACGATACGACTTAGGATTTAAAACATCCGGCTTAGTTAATTTCTCAACATTCATATATGCATAGAGATAGCTTTTCCCATTATTAAATTTCACGTTCCATTTATGTACATTGGTATCGTACACACATGACATTACTTCGGTTGTCTTTATCTCACCCTTGATAATAATCATATAATATCTTTTATCCATTTAGGCCTCACTGTTTCTGGTTGTTATTAGAAAAAATTATTCAAAATAGTACCTTTGAATACATAAATAACTTTTCTTAATCTATTCCTAATCATTCATAATCTCTTTTATTTTCTTAATGCAGAAAACACACGCCTTAAAAAATCTATAAAAAGAAAAACCATTTTTACTATTGCTTTGTATATAATTTATTATATTGTTATCGTTATTTGTATAATACATTTAGGTTGGAATATTATGGAGTCTATCACTTATGTGTTAAGTATACCACCAATCATTATTCCTTTTATTATTAAAATGATTAAACCAGACTTACAAACCAAGTAATATTCCAAAAATTATTGTCATTTGATTGTCACTCAACCAAAAACGAGCCAAGAAAAGCCGTAAATTCGGCATTTCTTGGCTCCTGTACATTACTCAAACTCGATATTAAAAACTATATACTGTGTCTAACCAAGTTTTATATTACTATATTTTGTATAATCATTCTTGATATTCTATGTATTCTTCATTATTTTATGATTTTTTGCAAGCATTTTGCAACCACCACAAGTTTCGTCATTCTCAAAATGCCATTGTTTACAATTTATAAAAATATGTTTTAGCATCTGCCATTGTATTTACCATAAAATCTTCATCATTCAGTGCTGATGTAATAAGACTCTTAGTACATGGAATATGCAATGTAGCTACAGAAGACATATTATCACGAAAAGCCGGCAACTTATCCCACAAATCTTTAATCTGCTTCTTGAAATTTCCATTACTATCAACTATATCTGACTTCTTGTCGTAATTTGGATAAATTACAATTACCGGTAAACCTTTTGTACCTATTCCGTAATTCATTTCCTCCCTCAATGCACGACTATTGGCAGTAATGGAACTTAAAAATAAAATAATGTTCTTAGAATTGTCAAGTCTTGTATGAATTCTAGGCTTAAGAGTCTTTTCCCAATCACTACCATCTCGCACATTATATGTCTTATCATGTGCATCATTAAAGGGAAAACTATTATCCTCTCCTCTCCACATTCTTAGCATATTGTAGTAAACAAAATCATGTGTTGAATTTGCCCCTAAATTACTTTCACTAAATGGTTCCGAAACATAAAACGCACTATAATTTGCATTTCGATATGACATATTAAATTCCTCCTTTACTATATGTCTAATGTTACTTTATCTTTATCTCCTTTATATATAACAACATCAACTTCTCCATGTATTTTATCTCCATACAATTGAAATAACGATGTTATTACTCTCAGTGAATCATTATGTGACAATCCTGCTCTCGAAAGGTTTGTTCCCATCAATGGAATTACCAATCTATGCCCTTGACCATGTTGATTGTAAAAATTAAGAAGTGATTTTATGCACATTTCTAAATCATCGACAGAAGTATGAGCGATATTATCTTTATCGTATTCCGAAATTGCAAGTAACAAAAAGGTACTATTGTTATTTCCCCTAATCATCGCCACTGTACCTAACTCATATACTTCTCTTTTCCCACGTTCCTTATCTTCGTCAGCAATAATACTTTTGGGCACTAAATTTTGCATTTCCAAGCAATTATGTATCTTGTTGTCTATTTCTTCTATAGTAAATCCCTTATTAACCATTGTTTTTATCCATCTTCCATGTAGCGAATTAGGTGATACCAATGGCTTTGAACATGTTGATATATCTTCATCTACAATAGTGTCAAAACATGAATTAACCGGAATTACAAATAACTTTTCTTCCTTGTTCCTTTTGTCAAACCCATCTTTCATAATATCAGAATAACATACTTTTATTTTCCCAGATGGACTTTCCCAAATTGTCTTTGTTCTCTTAAAAATACACGTCCATAGAATTGCAAGTATGAGCGCAAGCACACATAATAATATTATTATCACACATTTATATTGTGTTGATGTAATGCGTATATCATCCCAAGTCCAAAACAAAAAGAAAAGCGATAATATACTTGCAAATGTACCAATATACTTAATCCACGTTTTACCTATGAACTCCAAATTTTGTTTTATCACATTTACTTTGTTCATAATATAACTTTTGTACTCTCCTTATACTACTCTATTTGTTCATTAATCTCCTCAATCCACCTACTGTCATCACTCTCAAACAGCTTTATAAACTTTCCAAAATTACTGCTACCAGTAACAGAATCATCCGAATCCAAATCTTTCACTCGTCGACTCATATCTTTGTAATTCTCCGCAGTAACATGTTCCATAACTTTCCGAATCTGGTCTGCTCTTCCTTTGTAATTCTCCACCCCTGTATATTCCTTTATCAAAGGAGCATTCACTGGTTTAGCAGGAGATTTCAGATTTTCATCGGTCCAATGTTTAGATATAATCTGCATCGTACATGGATTACCAAATATAATCACTTCATTCGCTGCACTATCCACACCATGAAACACATTAATCTTACGCTTAATGTCCTCATACTGCTCATGAGGTTTCTTTTCAGTATCACAGAACACAAGCACAAGTTCGTCTGCTCCATTTTGATACCTATCCTGATATCTCGCCGGGATATTACCATTTCCACTGGCATTTACCAATGAAATATCATATTGCTCATTCCATACTTTTAAATTTTTTAATCGATTCAGATACTCATATTCCTCATTACCTTCACAGATAATACAGATTTTATGGTTATCCAAAAACTTAGGGAGCTTATTTGGCATCGGCATCATCCCCCTTTACACCACTTTTAATGCTAAGCAAAGAGTTAATCAATTCTGGATCAGGTAAAGCGCCAAGCGCACCTTTTCTATATTTTTCCATAACATCTGTCGTATCTCGCACTCCCCGTTGTGCTGTAAAATCTGCAAGTGAATACACATATACGCCTTCTTCATCCTTATGAACAAACCAAATCTGCTCCTTCCGGAACATTCTCTTGCAATCCATAAGATTTATATCATGTACTGTAAATATCATCTGTGCACTTGTATTCAATTCATTATTAAACATGGCAACAATCGCTCTGGTGAGCTTAAAATGAATACTGCTGTCCAGCTCATCCACGACTAAAATTCTGCCCTGTTCAAGTGCTTCGATTACATAGCTGGCAATAGCAGCAATCTTCTTTGTTCCTGTAGAATCAAACATCATACTTGGTACATGGACTCCTTTATAAGTGGATACCAATCTGATTTGATCCATAATGTTCTCCGGAATATCAAGCACTTTCTCATCTGGCTTTTCGTCACCTTCACCAGTTTTCAGCTGTATCTTATTCATATCCACATATTCAAAATTATCCATATATAAGTCAGCATTTTTTATGAACTCAACAACCTTTTGCTGTAACTGATTCTTATTCTTCATAAGTTCAATCGTGTGCTGCATAGGTATGTTATTCATATTGATGATATCAATTTTTTCTGCAAATCCGACAAGAATCTGCTTCATCTCGTTGATATGTTCGAATTTACTTGTATCTACCACATAGCATAACAAATTATTCTTCGATACAACAGAAATCATAGTCTGAACAGATTCATCAATACACTCGTATACTTCACTAACAGTATCCTTTTTCAACCAACAAACTTCCTTTTCGTTGTTGTACTGATCTTTAAATATCTCCGAAAATGACTCATATATATATTCTTCTTTTTCTGCATCGTACTTAAAATCATAAGAAAACTTCCTTCCAGATGCCATAAATGTAACACCTAACTCGCATACATCACTATCAGTAAAAATATTCGGCATCAGTCCATTCTTCTTATTTAAAAGTACATTTCTTATTGCCCTAATGCACTTGATTAGACATGTTTTACCGGCATTGTTTGGTCCATATATTCCTACCGTTTTAAGGACATTAAAATTATTCTCTTTGTGAACATTTGCTCCAAATTTTTTATTTCGCATATCTGCTTTCATTGAAAATGTAATATCATCCTCAAATGCATAACAGTTTTTTGCTCTTACCTCTATAATCATGGCTCATTCCTCCAAGTCACTTTTTCTATCTACTTATCATTATTATATCATTTAATATTTTTTATGCAATTTTTTTTCATAAAAAATATTAAATTTTATAAATTTAACAATATATCATATAGCAAAAAGGCAGCCTTTCGACTGCCCCAAATCACACATGCACCACCTCCCTCACTACAATCTCCTCCGTACAAGCAATAATATTATTCATCTTCCCTACCCACAGCATCTGATTCTCAGCTTTTAACTGCTCTATCACGCCTTGTTTCTCCTTCATCTTTTCCACAATCCTATCCAGCATCTCATGACATTCCTCATCAATATCATGCAGATATTCATTCAACTTTCCTTCAAGCAACAGCTCCATATAATATCCATATCTGAACTCCTTCAGATACTCACATCTCATATGTCCAAACTTTCCGATATTATAATTTGTTCCCTCTGGCAACTGTAAATCCGGATAATAAATATCATCCTCGCCCAGCACATAAGTAATTCCGTTTTCTACAATATCTTTCTCCAATTTTTCCATAACTTTCATCCATAGTGGACAATGCCAATCAGGAACTGGGGAAAAGTTCGTGGTGAACTGGAAATCATATACCCTGACCGGATGCTGATATAGTAACAAAAGCTGGAATATCAAGCGTAAATATATGCCCAGATTTTCTGGGTGCTCTTGACATACCAGCTTATTTTTGCTATTAAATAAGCAACGGCTTGACAGCAGAAACCGCTGTCAAGCCGCATCAATTATCATAGAAGATATGAATTTACAGAAAAAATTTCACACCTTCTTGCTAAAAGTCAATCTGCTGTAAATATTTTCAATCAAACATAATAACCGCTCTTCCCCCCAATGTTCTCGCTATCTCCTTTGCCAATACAAGTGAAGCAATAAATTTATCTTCTCCATCTGAACTATTTTCAATAACATCAGCAAGACCGTTCGCAAAATCATTGTCAGATTCATAGCCAATTAAAGATGCTGCTTTTTTAATCAGTTCATCATCTACAATTGCAATATCATTCGGTACCAATTCATACCCAATGCTACTATAAAACCAACTCAAGCTACAGTATCTATATTCATTGCAATACACAGATTCGGTAATATGCTCTCTCTCAAGCTGCTTTATTTCTGCTTCTTTAACGACATATTTATTTTCTTCATATTGAATTACGCTATTACCTCAATGATCTGTATACATTGAGAAATTATGTATTTCACCCAATGAATATTTTTCACATGCAAATCTAACAATATCATCAAACGATGCATAAACAGATTTTTCTTTCAATTTCCTATAATATACGTTGTCTGGCTCTTGCTCCGAATATGCCATTCTAAGTGAGATTTCTTCACTGTCATATACTTTATCTTCCTCATAACCTTCTATAGGAAGTAAAATATGTAACGATAAACGTCTACCCATTTTTCATTACCTCAGCTGTAACATTTTTATCATCATACCAGCACGTGCATTTTTTGCACATACTGCTTTTATGTCCAGATTATACATATCATTGAGAATAACCCAAACAAACCCAAACAAATAATTTATATTTTTTGTATATATCAATATCAATCATTTTCTTCATTGCCATCAACATGTGCAAAATTTGCACATGTTAAATCATTTCCTGCCTCTTCATACATATCCTTATATGTATATATTTCAGATGTAACCATTTCCGGATATAAAAATATATACTTTTACATACACGCTTGAATAGTTCTAACATCCTGTCACTGTTGCACATTCCAACCATATAATCCAGCAAATATTCTACTTCTGATTCAGATGCTTTTCTTGCACATATTTCTTCGACTATCGGTTTATATGTAGCATATGCTAAGTCATCAAGTTCTGTTATCATGCATACTATTTTCTTAATTTTGTCATCCATAGTTTGTACTATATAATCCACCTTTCCTGATATTACGCACATTTGTTTATATATAAATGTTTCCAGTACTCAGATAATCTTTTATAACTTGATGTACATACACACATTTCCACCTCTCTGATACTTTCACATTGGGGCACAAGCAAATCTTCCATATGTACCTTCAGCAACCTGCTCAATACATAAAGATGATCAACAGATGGCAGAATCATTCCCTTAAACCAGCGATATATCGGCTGTGGACATGATAACTGCAATATTTTCTGTATATCCTTTACTGTATAACCTACTTTTTCAATTCTATATTTTAATAAGAGGCCTGTTTTCTTCATATCAATATGTTCATACATATGTTGTCAACTCCTTTAGCAAAATTCACCCTCTGTCCAATCGAATGGATAATCTGGATCTTCCCAACTCTTCTCATCACTCCATATTCTTTCACGCACATGAAAACGTTCCTTCGCCAATTTTTCCTTCTCGTTGTATTCTCTATGACAGAATGGCATATATATTTCCGCTTCCTGCTCTGTACATGATACCGTATATAATCTAGGACCACTATCTGGAAAAATAGGATTAATATCATATATCCATTTCCTTGGCACTGCCTTATGCTGACTATGATTGTACACTTTTTTGAAATATTGTTTCCATGTATATCTCCCGCCATATTCATCATAAATACTTATCATTCTCTTATTTTTCAGGCAAAATTCTTCCAATTTCTTAAATGTACTGATAGTCTTATGTCTTTGAAATAGTGGTCGCCAACCTGCACTCAGTTTACAAAGATGTACCTCATACCCTAAATATGGCTCATCTACAATTTCATATTCGATATCCTTGATTGTATATTCTGTTTCAACAGCAAAATGCTCTCGCATTAGCTTTTTATTTCTACTCATCAAATAAAAATTAGTTCCCATAAGATATACACCAATCCTTTCTTTTGATTATATGATATCCTATAGGAACTATAATTGCATTGGACTGTTAGTCCAAAAGTTTTTTCAACTACTATTAAAATTGATTATATTTTACGGCACTCCCCTTTGCTTTTTCCACCGGATATTTTGCCTCGTTTTGATTCATCTTCATATTAATAATTTCATCCGCATCCAGATTAAGTTTGTCAAGAAGATTCTGGCTATATACCATAACATCCGCAAGTTCTTCCTTAACATGTTGCAAATCATATTCTTCGTCTGACCACTGAAAACATTCTAATAGTTCAGCTGACTCAATTACAATTGATTTTGCCAGATTGGCAGGTGAATGGAATTGGTCCCATTCTCTGTCATCTGTAAATTTTCTAATTCTATCTATTGTTTCCTGTTTCATAATTTCTCCTTTATTCGAGACGTTCTCTTAAATAATGTGCCAAGTTACTATCAGTGCAATAAACATAACATCCCTTCATACCTCTGGTCATTAATGTGCGATAAGTATTCTTGATTATTTCATCCGCCTCTTTCAATGCATATTGAGGATTTTCTTTATAAAGCTTTTTAATTCCTTTTAATGATTGATCTGTCTTTGCTCTTTTTGTAAAATCAGTAACAATATGACCATTTTCAAACCGCATATCATCCCCAATAATCACTCCTGCATAATCAAACTCAAGTCCCTGCGATGTATGAATACATCCAACTTCATTTACTGAATCTTCATCTATTGCAAATGTCGTTGTATTCCCAAGATTCCAGCTCATTTCAAAATCATCAATCTTAATATCATGAACACTCGAATCATTCTTACCAGATTTAATCCATTCCCAGCAATATCCAGCAAGTATCCTGGAATGATTATGTGCCCGATTAGTTTCTATAATCAAATCACGCACTTCTGTTGGTGAATCAACTATTCTAATATCATAATCAATATCTTTTATATCAAAATTTGCAGTTTCACGAATTTCCAGAACATCATCCAGCCACGCCAAATAACCATCTGATCCGTTACATCTAAATTGTGATAATAATTCTAGTTCAGTTACATCTGACTCTAATTCATCAGCCCATTTTCTAATCTCAGCTACTGTTCCAATATCATTTAATGTAACTCTCTGACTCTCATCAATAAAGAAAACACTGCATAAACCGGCATTAATTATTTCTTTTATTTGATTTTCTCCAGCAATTTTTGGTCCAAGCTGAGTTTTGGCTGTTAGTCTGTGTCCTTCGTCACATATAATCGTATCCACAATATTTTTTTCTGCGTCAATGTATGAACCCGCACCCTTAAACATATTGTTAATGCTACTCTTTTTATGACCAACTAATTTTTTTGCATACACATTTCGTGGTGCACTATTCTTAGAAGTATATTGAGCAAATAAACCTTCATTCGTAAGCTTTGCCAAAAGATTAATTGCCACAACTGTCTTTCCTGTACCCGGACCTCCCTTTACAATAATGGTACGCTTTTTCTGATCATTCATACATAATAGTGCTGTTTTCAATATTTCCTCATAAACAACTTTCTGCTCATCAAGCATGATAAATTCCTGATTTCCCTCTATCATACTTTTTATAGCATTCTGAAGACTTTTTGATGGTTTAATCTTCCCACTGTCAATATCATATAACAACTGTTTATTATCCCCGACTTTAACGGATTTCTTAATAAATTCGCGAAGTTTTAATGCTTCACCTCTTGCAAAAACTGGTGCATCTTTCACGTATTCCTTATATTGTTTCTGCTCCAATTTCTCAGGATTACTTTTCCTATAATTATGTAGATATGCACATGGATGGAGGATAATATTCCCCATCTGCACATTCTGATTATAATCATATATCATAGCCGCATATGACCAAGCCTGATATGATGGATGAACTACTTTTCGCACAGCCCCACCTGTATACGTTTCAACTAACGCATCCTGTCCATCAACAGCTTCAACTTTATCCCATTGCTTCAATTCGATAATTACTACATTAGGATTTTGCTTTTCTCCATACCCTGAAATTATAAAATCGACACGTTTTGAAGTCTGTGGAATATTATATTCTATAGCCACTCCAGAATCTGATGGGATTGCATTATCATTAAGCACTTTATACATATATTCTAATGAATTTTCCCAGGAGCGAAACTCATTTTGTGCTGTTCTACGATGCATTTTCTTATATATATTTTCTTCAATTTCTGCCGCAATAGAATCCTGTTCTACTGCTGTTAAAAAATCTCTTTTTAATCCTGAATATACAATCATATACTTCACCCTCTTGTTACCTATTAATAAATATCACTACACAATATTATTATAAACTCATTCCCAACCATAAAGCTTTTATATATTTTTTATATCATTACACATTTTTTCAATTTGCTTTCTTAATTCAATACCTTTTTTTATATCATCCATATTCTGTTCTGTTATATCAATATCATTGATAATTCTAATTACATCATTCTCATATTGATTAGTCAGCTGTACTATTTTGTCTTTCAATGAATTATTGTTATTACTCTCTGCTTTCTTTACAAGCTTGTATTTTCCTCTCTCCTTACACTCAATTATTCCTGAAACTGTCATCGTCTTAATAGCACCTGCTATAACTCCTTCAGATAATTCCCGATCATAACTTTCTCGTAAATATCTCTTTATATCAGCCACCTCATGAATGTTATTATCAGATAAATATTTAACTATATAGCTTTTTGTTTCCGTTGTCTTACTCATATCTATCTCCTCTTTAATTTTTTATCTTTTTAGAATTATATCTTAAAGATAAATAGCTGTCAATTCATTTTATTCAAATCTTAATCATTTTCTTTTGATTAATTACTTTCATGTAATTTATTATTTGCTTTTTCATGAATAAATTCTTATATTCATAATAAGCAGAGCAGTCTTTTAAAATAAAAAGAGACCGTAAGATGAGGAATACTTGGACTCATCTTATGGTCTCTGATTTGTTTTATTTAGTTTTTGACGATACGGTATTTTGCCTTTTGGACGATAAACCATATTGCCCTGTGATAATGGCTACTATTCAAACTCAATCGTTCCAGGTGGTTTGCTAGTCAGATCATAGAATACCCGGTTAACTCCCCTTACCTCATTTATAATTCTGCTCATGACTGTTTGGAGAACCTCGAATGGAATCTCTGCACTCTCTGCTGTCATGAAATCAATTGTGTTGACTGCACGAAGTGCAACCGCATAATCGTAAGTTCTTTCGTCACCCATAACACCAACGGAACGCATGTTAGTGAGGGCTGCGAAATACTGGTTTGGCATCCATGCTGGAGCCTTGCCGTTAGCTTTCTTGTACTCAGCTACGGCCTTGTCAACCTCTGAACGGTAGATAAAGTCAGCATCCTGAACGATACGAACCTTATCAGCTGTTACCTCGCCGATAATTCTGATTCCAAGTCCCGGACCTGGGAATGGCTGACGGAATACAAGATGTTCTGGTATTCCAAGCTCAAGACCAGCCTTACGAACCTCATCCTTGAAAAGGTTGCGGAGTGGCTCAATGATTTCCTTGAAGTCAACGAAATCAGGAAGTCCACCTACATTGTGGTGAGACTTGATTACGGCTGATTCACCGCCAAGTCCGCTCTCTACAACGTCTGGATATATAGTTCCCTGTGCAAGGAAGTCAACTGCACCAATTTTCTTGGCTTCTTCCTCAAATACACGGATAAACTCTTCCCCTATAATCTTTCTCTTAGCTTCTGGCTCAGTAACGCCTGCAAGCTTAGAGTAATATCTTTCCTGTGCATTAACTCTTATAAAGTTAAGGTCGAACTGTCCTTCTGGTCCAAATACGCTCTCAACTTCATCTCCTTCATCTTTACGGAGAAGACCGTGGTCTACGAATACGCATGTAAGCTGCTTTCCAATAGCTCTTGAAAGAAGTCCGGCTGCAACAGATGAATCAACACCACCTGAAAGAGCAAGTAAAACCTTGCCACTGCCAACCTTCTCGCGGATTTCCTTAATTGTATTCTCAACAAATGCATCCATCTTCCATGTTCCGGCACATCCGCATACTCCACGAACAAAGTTGTGAAGCATCTTGGTTCCTTCCTGAGTATGAAGAACCTCTGGGTGGAACTGGATTGCATAAAGATTCTTCTCTGTACACTCTGCTGCTGCAACTGGGCAGTCTGCTGTGTGGGCAACAATCTTGAATCCTGGTGCAATCTGTGAGATGTAATCAAAATGGCTCATCCACACAATAGTTTTCTCTGAGACATCTGAGAATAAAGCGCTGCTCTTATCTACAAATGTTTCTGTCTTTCCATACTCTCTTACTGGTGCCTTCTCAACCTTGCCACCAAGCACATGCTGCATAAGCTGTGCGCCATAGCAAAGACCAAGTACAGGTACACCAAGTTCGAAAAGTTCTTTAGTACATGTTGGCGCGCCATCTTCATAACAGCTGTTAGGACCACCCGTAAGGATAATTCCTTTAGGGTTCATGGCCTTAATCTGCGCCAGGTCTGTCTTGTAAGAATAGATCTCACAATATACATTACATTCACGGACACGGCGCGCAACCAGCTGGTTGTACTGACCACCGAAGTCAATGACAATAACTTTCTCCTGATCCATGATCAATCTCCAATCTTGTGTATTTATATATACATTATAGTTAAACTTGCCACTTATGACAAGCCTTAATTCTCCCCAATTCCTATCTTGCTAATTCTCCTCCATACAAGCCTTATCTATGCATCTTTCTCCCCAATTCTCTTCTTCACATAAGAATCCATCTTCTCTCTGACCATCGCCATCTTTCTGTTGGTCTCCTCATTATCAGAATGAAAATGCATAAGCTTTGCAAGATAGCCCTGTTCCACAGTAATCCGCACGCTCTCATCATACACAAGCTCATAAGCAAGTGATACATGACCAATAACAGTATCAGCCGGTGTGCGTCTTATTGCTTTGAGTATACAGTGTTCCTCATCAAACGCTTCTAACACTTCATCTGTAATATCACTCTTCATCAGTTCTTCAGTCGTAGTGTTATATATTTCTTCAAGTGGAGTATCAATATTAACCTTAAATATATCAACCTTATCAGCGTCACGAAGCACATTGCAGAATGCCTGCTCGCGGCGATTAAGTCCTTGCGGAATTCTATACATATTGTGACACCTTATTGCAAGTTCAAGCATTTCCATGTCCGATTTATTCAATCTGTCATACAGAAATACTCCATCAGAACTATATCGATTCTCTAATGCTCCTGGCTTGTAGCCTGTACATTTGACCATTCCATTAAGAAAAGTACTGATAAGACCATCTTTGAACAACAGGTCTGCACCGAATTTTGCATGATCAACAGAGTCCGCATCTGAAAATGTGTTATAACGCTTTATCTGTTCAAATCTTCCAACATCATGAAGCATTCCGGATAACCATGCCAGCTCAACATCATAGACACACATTCCAGCTGCCTTTGCAATTCTTTCGCACAAAGCTGCAACTCTGTAAGTGTGGTCAATTTTTAATTTAATCTTAGGGTCATCTGCATTATAAGCTGCTGTGTATTCTGCAAATGCTTTCTTAACATGCACTCTGTCAACATACACACGGTTTATCTTGGCATTTTCATAATAACCTTCAACATCAGCAACCTTTCCCTCATTCCATGTGTCTATAATATCAGGCACATCAGATAAAGAATGGCATACAACTGAAGTCAGTCTTCGGATGTCATCGTTAATCTCAATAGTATCAGGTATATGAATTACCTTCATGCCTGCTGCATATCCTGCTTTAATGCCATTAATACTGTCCTCAATGACTACACATTCTGACGGTTCACAGCCGATAAAACCTGCTGCCCTTAAGAATATGTCCGGCTCAGGCTTTCCATGCTCAACCTCATCTCCATATACAACACCAGAAAGATAATCCCATGCTCCTATTCTGTGAAGACTCTTTTCAGCACTTGATTTCTGTGTTGAAGTTGCAACAGCACATTTGAGTCCATTATCCTTAATATAATTAAGCAGCATATGAAGCCCCGGCTTAACCGGAACTTCCTCTGTCTCCCTGATTTTGTAAACATGGTCTGTGCGCATTGTCCGCATTTCCCAGTAATCCTGCTCTCCATGATAATAATCATCAAAAAAGCTCTGACTAAGCTTTGCCGGTGCACCTTTAAAACTGTCGATAAGCCATAATGGCATCTCTACATTTTTCTGGGAAGCTGCCCACAGCCAGCCAAGATTAGACTGATTTTCCGTATCAATCATAACTCCGTCCATATCAAAGATAATCCCTTTTATCATAACTGCCTCCATTCTACTCCCCAAAATATCAAACCGACATCCCTTGCATACACTTCCCAGATATACGTTCATTCACTTCTTAATCTTACTTCTCTTCCAGATACTTCTTAACATACTGTCCGGTATAAGACTTCTTAACCTTAACAATCTCCTCAGGCGTTCCCTTGGCAATAACAGTTCCGCCGCGGTCGCCCCCCTCTGGTCCCATATCTATAATATAATCTGCTGTCTTAATAACATCAAGATTATGTTCAATAACAACTACAGTGTTGCCACCCTCTGCAAGCCTGTGAAGGATATTGACAAGCTTGTGGACATCGGCAAAATGCAGACCGGTTGTAGGCTCATCAAGAATATATATAGTCTTTCCTGTGCTTCTTCTTGAAAGCTCTGTTGCAAGCTTGATTCTCTGTGCCTCACCACCTGAAAGCTCAGTTGATGGCTGTCCAAGCTTGACGTAAGACAAGCCAACCTCGTTGAGAGTCTCAATCTTTCTTCTTATGCTTGGCACATTTTCAAAGAAATCAACTGCATCCTCAATAGTCATGTCAAGAACATCATATATGCTCTTATCCTTGTATTTTACTTCAAGAGTTTCTCTGTTGTAACGCTTACCCTCACAGACTTCACAAGGTACATACACATCCGGCAGGAAATGCATCTCTATCTTGATAATACCGTCGCCTGAACATGCCTCACATCTTCCACCTTTAACATTAAAGCTGAATCTGCCCTTCGTATATCCTCGCTCCTTGGCATCCTTAGTCGTTGCAAACAGGTCTCTTATCATGTCAAATACACCTGTATAGGTTGCCGGATTAGACCTTGGTGTTCGTCCAATTGGTGACTGATCAATATTAATGACCTTATCAAGCTGCTCTATTCCGTCAATTCCATCATGGTCGCCCGCAATACATCTCGCCCTGTTAAGCGACTTTGCAAGGTGCTTGTAAAGAATCTCATTAACAAGTGAACTCTTGCCTGAGCCTGACACACCTGTTACGCATGTGACAACTCCAAGCGGAATATCTACATCAATATTCTTAAGATTATTCTCCCTTGCGCCTCTTACCTTAATCCAGCCAGCAGGCTTTCTACGCTCTGCCGGTACAGGTATCTTGATTCTTCCTGACAGATATGCACCTGTAAGTGAGTCCTTGCACGCCATAATGTCCGCAGCAGTTCCTGTTGCGACAACTTCTCCACCATTTCTTCCTGCGCCTGGTCCGATATCCACAATATAATCGGCTGCAAACATAGTATCCTCATCATGTTCAACAACAATAACTGAGTTACCAAGATCGCGCAAATGTGTCAGAGTTCCTAGCAGCTTGTCATTATCCCTCTGGTGAAGGCCGATACTTGGCTCATCAAGAATATAAGCAACTCCTACAAGACCTGAACCAATCTGTGTTGCAAGCCTGATTCTCTGTGCTTCACCGCCTGACAGAGTTCCTGTGGCACGCGAAAGTGCCAGATAATCAAGCCCTACATCTACAAGGAACTTAATTCTCGCCTTGATTTCCTTAAGAATCTCTGCACCAATAAACAGCTGTCTCTCTGAAAGCTTCATATTCTCAAGGAATTCCTGAAGCTTTATAATAGACATGTTAGTAATCTCATATATGTTCTTATCTGCAATAGTAACAGCAAGTGAAGACGGTTTAAGTCTCTGTCCGTGACAGGCCGAACAAGGTCTGATTCTCATAAACTCCTCATACTGCTGCTTAGTATTATCAGAATATGTCTCTCTGTATCTTCTCTCCATATTCTTAATAAGACCTTCAAATGCGACATCGTATACACCCTCTCCGCGCTGGCCTTTATATTTAACCTTTACAGAATGTCCCTTAGTACCATTGATAATAATATCCTTAATATCATCAGGATAATCCTTGAATGGTGTCTTTAATGAAAATCCATATTCCTCTGCAAGTGCATCAAGAATCGCCCTGCTAAAGCTGCCCTCATCCTTAGATGACTGCCATCCCATTCCGACAATAGCACCTTCATCAATGCTGAGACTCTCATCCGGTATAAGCAGCTCTGCATCAAACTTCATTGTATAACCAAGTCCGAAACAGTCCGGGCATGCGCCAAATGGATTGTTGAACGAAAAGCTTCTTGGCTCAACCTCATCAACACTTATACCACAGTCTGGGCAGGAAAAGCTCTGGCTGAAATTAAGTGTCTCACCATCAATAACATCTACTGTCATAAGACCTTCGGCAAGCTTAAGAGCTGTCTCAATAGAATCTGTAAGTCGTTTCTGGATTCCGTCTCTTACAGAAAGTCTGTCTACAACAATCTCAATATTATGCTTCTTATTCTTATCAAGCTTAATCTCGTCTGTAAGCTCATACATACTTCCATCAGCAATAACACGCACAAATCCGCTCTTCTTTGCCTGCTCAAACAGCTTTACATGCTCACCCTTTCGTCCACGGACAACAGGTGCAAGAACCTGAATCTTAGTTCTTTCAGGAAGCGCCATAATAACATCAACCATCTGGTCAACTGTCTGTTTGTTGATTTCCCGTCCGCATTTCGGGCAATGCGGAATACCAATTCTTGCATAGAGAAGTCGGAAATAATCATATATCTCTGTAACAGTTCCTACTGTAGAACGCGGATTTCTGTTAGTTGACTTCTGGTCTATAGATATAGCCGGTGAAAGTCCTTCAATACTGTCAACATCAGGCTTTTCCATCTGTCCCAAGAACTGTCTTGCATATGAAGACAGTGATTCCATATATCTTCTCTGACCTTCTGCATATATTGTATCAAATGCAAGACTCGACTTTCCCGAACCTGAAAGTCCTGTAAGCACAACAAGCTTGTCTCTTGGAATATCAACATCTATTCCTTTAAGATTATGCTCTCTTGCACCCTTTATCCTTATGCAGTTCTTGTAACTGCCTCTTTCAATCTCTTTCTTTAACTTACTATCAGCCATGTTTTTTTCCTTCATAAATATATTTATTAATCTCAATCATCTTGTCACGAAGCTGTGCAGCCTCCTCAAAGTTAAGCTCTGCTGCTGCCTTACGCATGTTCTTCTCAACCTGCGTCTTAACCTTCTCAAGCTCTTTGATGCTCATAGATTCATAATCAACCTTAAGCTTTCCGGAAGCATCACCCGGTTCCGCTGCCTTGCTTATACTTATCAGATCTCTTACTGCCTTCTTGATTGTCTGTGGAGTAATTCCATGCTCATCATTATACTCCTGCTGAATCTTTCTTCTTCGTTCTGTCTCTGAAATAGCCTTTTCCATAGATTCAGTAATCTTGTCTGCATACATGATAACATGTCCCTCTGCATTTCTTGCAGCTCGACCAATCGTCTGTATAAGCGATGTCTCTGTTCTTAAGAAGCCTTCCTTATCAGCATCAAGTATTGCAACAAGGCTGATTTCAGGAATATCCAGACCTTCTCGTAGCAGGTTGATTCCAACAAGAACATCAAATCCATCAAGACGCATATCTCTTATAATCTTCTGACGCTCAAGCGTATCAATATCTGCATGAAGATACTTAACCCTGATTCCTGCCTCTTTAAGATAATCAGTAAGGTCCTCCGCCATTCTCTTGGTAAGTGTAGTAACAAGCACCTTGTTCTTCTTGGCAGTTTCCTTATTAATCTCTGATATAAGGTCATCAATCTGTCCTTCAATCGGCTTAACAGTTATCTCCGGGTCAAGAAGTCCGGTAGGTCTTATAACCTGCTCGGTTCTCATAAGTTCATGCTCTGCCTCGTATGTGCTTGGTGTTGCTGATACGAAAAGCATCTGTGAAATCTTGCTCTCAAACTCACTGAAATTAAGCGGTCTGTTGTCCTTCGCAGATGGCAGTCTGAAGCCATAATCTACAAGCGTAGTCTTTCTTGACTGGTCACCGGCATACATGCCTCGAATCTGCGGAATTGTGATATGCGACTCATCCACAATAATAAGAAAATCATCTGGAAAATAATCCATCAGCGTATACGGAGGACACCCTGCCGGAAGTCCTGCCAAATGTCTTGAATAATTCTCTATTCCTGAACAAAAGCCTGTCTCCTGCATCATCTCTATATCAAAATTCGTTCTCTCTTCAATTCTCTGTGCCTCTAGAAGCTTATCCTCACTCTTGAAATACTTCACTCTCTCGGCAAGCTCTGCCTTGATATTCTCAATCGCAGCGTCCATCTTCTCCTTCTCAACAACATAATGTGAGTTAGGGAATATCGCAATATGTTCAAGAACGCCTTTAACTTCGCCTGTAAGGGAATCTATCTCACTTATTCTGTCCACTTCATCACCAAAGAATTCAACTCTTATGGCATCACCTGATGATGATGAAGGATACACTTCAACAACATCGCCTCTTACCCTGAAGGTTCCTCGCTTAAAATCCTGGTCGTTCCTTACATACTGGATATCAATAAGCTTTCTTATGCAATCATCCCTGTCCTTCTCCATTCCCGGACGAAGCGAAATAACCATGTTCTTATAATCAACCGGCGCACCTAATCCATATATACATGAAACCGAAGCAACGATAATAACATCATTTCTTTCAGAAAGTGCCGCTGTTGCCGAATGTCTTAATTTATCAATTTCATCATTAATAGATGAATCCTTCGCAATATAAGTGTCACTCTGAGGTACATAGGCCTCTGGCTGGTAATAATCATAATAGGAGACAAAGTACTCAACCGCATTCTCTGGAAAGAACTCCTTCATCTCCCCATACAACTGCGCTGCCAGTGTCTTATTATGGCTTATAATAAGTGTAGGTTTCTGAACATTCTGTATAATGTTCGCCATTGTAAATGTTTTACCAGAACCGGTTACACCAACTAGAGTCTCAAACTGATTGCCTTCCTCAAAGCCCTTTGTAAGTGCTTCAATAGCCTGCGGCTGGTCGCCCATCGGCTTAAAATCCGAATGTAATACAAATCTGTCCATAATCCCTCCCTATTAAATGCATTTTTTTCATTATACAATATAACAGCCAAAAAGCACAGAACAAACATTCGATTTGTCCTGTACTTTATTCCATACCTCTATATTCGTTATTCTGCCGCGCTGACACTCATTTTTCCATTGAGATACTCTACTGCTGCCTTCAACTGCACATCTTCAGTCGCATCATCCGGAAGCTCCACAATACTGTCTGGTGTCACTCCCTTGCCGTGAATATCCTGTCCCTTAGGAGTAAAATATTTGGCAATTGTATACTTAACCGCACTTCCATCAGTAAGCGGACGGATTGTCTGCACAATGCCCTTACCAAATGTCTGTGTTCCGATTATCTGTGCCTTATCATAATCCTGCATTGCACCGGCAAATATCTCAGATGCACTTGCACTATTGCCATTTACCAAAACTGCCATCGGAATATTAAGCTCATGATTATCAGAACCTGAATATTCCTGTCTCTTACCAGACTTAGTCTCTGTATACACGATAAGTCCGTTCGGAAGAATATAATCTAGCATATCAGCCACAGTCTTAAGAACTCCGCCAGGATTATTTCTTATATCAATTACAAGTCCTGTAATTCCCTGCTTCTGAAGGTCATCAACAGCCGATTTAAACTGCTCTGTTGTAACATCATCAAACTGTGAAATATAGATATATCCAATATTATTCTCAAGTACCTCTGATGAAACAGTCTTAATATCAATCTTGTCTCTTGTAACTGTGAAACTCAGCTTCTCGCCATTTCTCATAACAGTAAGATTAACATCTGTACCCTTCTCACCCTTAATAAGAGCAACCGCTACAGAAAGATCCATTCCTGTAATATCCTCGCCATTAACCTCTGTTACCTTATCTCCATTTCTGATACCAGCCTTATATGCCGGTGCATCCTCATATGCTTCTGATATAAGTATTGAACCGTCGTCAGCCTTCTGGCATACCGCACCAATTCCATAGAAAGAACCTGATGTTGACTCCATCATTGACTTATATTCTTCCGGCGTATAATAAACCGTATATTTATCACCATATGCAGCAAGATATGCCTTAAAAATGTTGTCTGCAGCCTTTTCATCATCTACATCATCAAAGTAGAATCCATCTCCAAGCAGCGAATCCAAAGCATTCAGCTTACCTTCAACCTTAGTTCCGATTCCTTCGTTATCACTTGTTCCAACATCCTGAACATATATACGTCCGTCCATTCCAATATGGATATTACCACTTCTTATAAGTCCAATGAATACGCATGACAACGCCAGTATCACAACCATCAGTGTTGCCACAACACCAATAATAACGCCTTTGCCTAAAGCATGTTTTCTCTTTCGTTCCTGTGCGGCCCCTTCCGAAGAAAAAGGTCTGTTATTATCATATTCCATTGAGTCCTCCTATTAAGTTGAATTATTTATTAAAATATGGCATAGGATTAACATATTGGCGAGTTTTTCCATCATCGAGCATTACATCAAAATGCAGATGTGCGCCAAATGAATTACCCGTATTCCCCATAACACCAAGCTTCTGTCCCTTCGTCACCTGGGCTCCTACTGATACATTTAAACTATCAAGATGCAGGTATCTCGTATACAGTCCATTACCATGATAAATCATCACATAATTACCCGCTGTTGAGTAATATTCGCTCTGTCTGTGTGCAATTACAACTTTACCGTCATAAGCCGCATATACAGGATCACCTGAAACGCCTGCTCTGACTGCTCCAATATCCACACCTTTATGTGGTGAAGTTCTGTCAGATGTATCTCCATATGGAGAAGTTATTCTTGTACTTGTTGTTGGCCATTTGAAAGTTCCGCCATCATATCTGTTAGACGGAGTAACTCCGCTTGCTTCCTCTGCCTTAATCTTGGCTGTTATAGAAGCAATCTCTGCATCGAGCTTCTTCTCGTCAGCTTCGAGCTGTTTCTTATAAGCCACCTGATCAGCCGTATTCTTACTCAAAGCATTAAGCTGGGCATTCTTCTCATTCTGGACAACCTCAAGTGCATCAACCTGTGCCTGAAGTGCCTCCTGACTGGCAGTCAGAGTCTCTTTATCTTCTTCAAGCTTTATTTTAGAAGATGATATAAGATTAATCGTTGACTGATATTCCTCAAGCATCTGTCTGTCATACTCTGATATCTTATTAATATACTCAAATTTATTAAGCATATCCGCCATACTCTGTGATGATAAAAGCACTTCAACATATGTATAATCATTATGCTCATACATAAACTGGATTCGAAGCTTCATAGCCTCATACTGGCTTTCCTTATCAGCCTCAGCCTGCTCAAGCTGTGCCTGTGTCTCCTCAATCTCAGCTTCTAATGTTGCAATCTGCGTATTAATATCATCCAATGACGCTGACAATTCTCCCATCTGGGCATCCAGTCCCTGAATAAGAGATGTAAGATCTGAACTCTGCGCCTTAAGCTGAGCAATCTTGTCTTCTGTTTCTTTCTTTTTATTCTGTATATCATTCTGCTGGTTCTGGGCATTCTTCAGATCCGACTTATTATCTCCAAATGTAACCTGTGCAAAACAATACGGTATAAGCAGCATTACAATCATGAGTGCCGCTGTTATTTTCTTTATTAAATTGTTACAAAACAGTGCTTTCTCCATACAGCCACTCCTTTACCATAATTAAAATGTTTTCTAAAAACAAACAGGGACTTCTGCATCCGTTTGCAAAAGCCCCCAAAAACTATCCGAAACTATACATCGGCATGCTTTCTTACAGCGAAGAAACTTCCTATAAGACCAATACCAATTCCAAGAATAACTGCTACCGGAATAAGTACCTCAAATACTTCTGATGCTGGCATAAATGCTAATATATTCTGTAAAACAGAGAATTTTCCAAGAACAAAATTAACAACTCCACCATAAATATACCTCAATATTGCTACCGGAATAATAGCACCTATAAGTCCTATAACGATACCTTCTACGAAGAATGGTGCATTAACAAATGCATCCGTAGCTCCTATATATTTCATGATTGATATCTCATCTTTTCGTACTGTAATACCAATTACAATTGTATTAGTAATAAGGAATATAGATACCGCAAGAAGAACAACAATTACTGCAACTGCAACATAACTTACAAGTCTTGCTGCACTGGCAAGTCCGCTTGCTGTAACCTCTGAACGGTTAACCTGTCTTATTCCATCCTTATTCTCAAGGTACTTAACCAGTGTACCCTGATTACTTGCATCCTTAAGATATACTTCATAAGAAGAAGAATTAGCTAAAGGATTATCATCCTTGAAGCCTTCTGCAAGTTCAGGATATGCGGCGAAATACTCACCCTTGAAGCTTTCCCATGCATCATCAGCTGATACATACTGAACTCTTGATACTTCTTCTCTTTTGCTGATTTCATCTCCAAGCTTCTTAATATCCGTCTCACTGAGATTTTCGTCAAAGAAAACTGTTACACAGACCTCTGTCTCAGCCTTCTTAATCATATACTGAAAATTAACCACTATAGAATAGAATACTCCAAAAAGGAATATACATGCTGTAATTGTTGCTATTGATGCCAGTGAGAACATCTTATTACGATGGATATTCTTAAATCCATCTTTAATATGATATGCTAATGACCTAATCTTCATAGAAATAACCACCCTTTTCCTGATCGCTGATAATCTTTCCTTCACTCATAGTAATAGTTCTCTTCTTCATCTGCTGAACTATCTCCATATTATGGGTAACTACAAGTACTGTTGTTCCCTGCTTATTAACCTGATTAAGAATCTTCATGATTTCATTAGAATTGGCAGGATCAAGGTTACCTGTTGGCTCGTCGCACAACAATATAGCCGGCTTGTTAACCAACGCTCTTGCAATTGCGATTCTCTGCTGCTCACCACCTGATAACTCATTAGGAAAAGCCTTATATTTGTCAAGAAGTCCTACCATGGAAAGCATCGCAAGTACTCTTGACTTAATCTTTCTGTTAGGAGCTTCTACTACCTTCTGTGCAAATGCGATATTCTCATATACATTTCTGTCTGGTAACAGACGGAAATCCTGGAATACTACACCAATATCTCTTCTAAGATACGGAAGCTTCTTTCTTGTTATCTTATTGAGATATTTCTTATTAACATATATCTTACCTGATGTAGGATCTAATTCCTTAAGTAATAGTTTGATAAGAGTCGACTTACCTGAACCACTCTTACCTACTATAAATACGAATTCACCTTTCTGGATGTGAAGATTAATTCCATTAAGCGCAGCAACGCCAGTGGAATATGTCTTCGTAACATCTTCCATGATTATCATGTATCATTTCCTCCAAAAATTACTAAAATGTATCTTTACTTTCCATATACTTCATGTACTTAACTACCATAAGAGCAATCTTAAATGTTATTGCATCATCAAACACTCTGAGGTCAAGCCCGGTTATCTTCTGTATTTTATCAAGTCTGTAAACAAGTGTATTTCTATGAATGTAAAGCTGTCTTGATGTTTCTGAAACATTAAGGCTGTTCTCAAAGAACTTGTTAATTGTTGACAAAGTCTCATCATCAAAATCATCAGGAGCCTTTCCTTCAAATATCTCCTTAATGAACATCTGACATAATGGTATAGGAAGCTGATATATAAGACGACCTATTCCTAATCTGTTGTAAGCAACAACATTCTTATTGCTGTAGAAAATCTTTCCCACATCAAGTGCCATCTTAGCTTCCTTGTAAGATCTTGAAACCTCTCTTATGTCATTAACAATTGTACCATAAGCAACATGTGCCGCACTCATCGCCTCAGTGCTTAACATATCAATTATAACATCAGCTGTCTTGTCAAGTTCATCATATGACTCATTGCCTTTAACTTCCTTAACAAGAATTATACTCTTTTCGTCAACTGCTGTAATGAAATCTCTTGTTTTATTAGCAAAAAGAGTTCTTACTGTCTCTAAAGCATTAGTATCCTTTTCGTGCTTAGTCTCAATAATATATACAACTCTCTTAACATCAGTTTCAATATGAAGTTTCTCTGCTCTTGTATACATATCAACTCGAAGAAGATTATCAAGAAGAAGATTCTTGATAAAGTTATCTTTATCGAATCTCTCCTTATATGCTACAAGCAGATTCTGTATCTGAAATGCAGTAAGCTTTCCAACCATATATACATCATCACTTGTTCCTCTTGCCATGATTATATATTCAAGATTGCCATCATCTTCAACCTTAAAAAACTGAAAACCATTAACTGCCTGACTTTCTGCTGGCGAATCAATAAAACTAATCGCATCCGCAAGGCATTCTGAAACATTATCAAAAGTCTTGGCTGCAACATTCTTATCTGCATCCACAATGCACAAATCCACTCGTGAAATAGCCTTAAGTCCATCTACAGTTGTCTGTAAAATTCTATTAGATATCATTGTTATCCCTTTCTGTCTACCACTTACCTTTTATTCGTACATATTCTATCTTATTGTAAAGCAAAACGGCAAAAAAAAAAAGGGGAAATGCAAATTTATTGCATTTCCCCTTCATAATTAAGATTCATTTAATAATTAGTGTGTGATAACGATTTCTGTTTCCTTATCGAATACATGAAGTCTTTCAACATCCATAGCAAATGTTACTTCATCACCAGGTCTTGCTGTTGTACGAGTATTTACCTTAGCTGTACATGTTACATCACCGATTTCATAGTGAAGGTTAACTTCTGCACCAAGTAATTCGTATACCTTAACTGTAGCTGTAAACTTAGAATCTGCATTCTTAGCGATGAATTCTGCATCATCCTTAACATCCTCTGGACGGATACCAACTACAACTGTCTTACCAACATAGTTGCCATCGATAAGCTTCTTGCTCTTCTCAACTGGAAGAGTAATTGTAACTGTATCAGAAAGTACAAGGTCAACCTGTGAACCGTTAGCCTTAACTTCTGCGTCGATAAGGTTCATCTGAGGTGATCCGATGAATCCAGCAACGAAGATGTTGTTAGGTGTATTGTAAAGGTTCTGAGGTGTATCTACCTGCTGAATGATACCATCCTTAAGAACTACGATTCTTGTACCAAGTGTCATAGCCTCTGTCTGGTCATGTGTTACGTAGATGATAGTTGTCTGTAATCTCTGGTGAAGCTTAGAAATCTCAACACGCATCTGTACTCTTAACTTAGCATCAAGGTTTGAAAGTGGCTCATCCATAAGGAATACCTTAGGGCTACGAACGATTGCACGACCCATGGCAACACGCTGTCTCTGACCACCTGAAAGAGCCTTTGGCTTACGATCAAGAAGATGTTCGATATCAAGAATCTTAGCTGCTTCATGAACTGCCTTATCAATATCAGCCTTTGGTACTTTTCTTAACTTAAGACCAAATGCCATGTTATCATATACTGTCATATGTGGATACAAAGCGTAGTTCTGGAAAACCATGGCGATATCTCTATCCTTAGGTTCTACATCATTAACGAGTTTGTCTCCAATCCAAAGCTCACCTGAGCTGATTTCCTCAAGACCAGCGATCATACGAAGAGTTGTTGACTTACCACAACCAGAAGGTCCAACGAAGATGATGAACTCCTGATCAGCGATTTCAAGATTAAAATCCTTAACAGCAACGAAACCGTTAGGATATACTTTACATACATTCTTAAGTGATAAACTTGCCATTCTTAAAAATCCTCCTAAATTAAATAGGTGCAAAATAATGTGTCATAATATAATAGAAAAACATCAGTTATGTATATCTTTGCACTCTTATTGTGCCTTCAGCTTACGCACGGCACTTTTTTGATGTAACAATCATACAATAATTTGATAATAAAAACCATATCTCAATTTCACAAATATATGTCTGGTTTTTTTTGCAAATTTACTACATGTGCTTATTTCATGTGAATTTTTCACAAAACACCGGCACAATTCTGCACTATTTTAACCATAAAATTAGCGTTTATAATAGTTATAACAATTTTTCTGCCGTTTTTTCAAAAAATATGTTGCATTATTACAACAATTGTACTATAATCAATACATAAGCAAAACAAGTTACATTATTTTAATATTTGGAGGCTGATTGATATGGATATAGCTTCATTGTCAATAGCACAAAGCACTATTAATGTTGCCAGTGATGTTCAAGTCGCTGTTTTAGGTAAGAGTCTTGACACCATGGAGACTTTAGGTGATGGGATGAAGAAGATGATGGAATCTTCCGTTACTCCTCATCTCGGACAGAATATTGATTATTTAGTTTAATTCGTTTTTTCTTATATTTTTCCTTTCTCATTTTCTTTTCAGTGGATTTATCCACGAAACAAAAAGCTTACCGGGTAATCAACCGGTAAGCTTTTTGTTTTATATTTTCATATAGTATTGTCAAACCATCATGGTAAGTCTTGTTATTATTTCAGTAAATATCATATAACCAAATGCAAGAACCAATGTAATTATAAGTGGTATTGTAACAAACTTCTCTCCGTTTCTTCTCACATGTCTTAACTCAAAATCACGTCTGATAAATCCGGCTTTTCCGTTTCTCTCGGCAAGCTTTTTTAATATAAGTATCGAAAGTGCCAGAAATCCCATTGCAATCGCTCCAAGTACAATCACCTGAATAATCGTTGCAATAAACATGCTTCCCGATGAAAGCTGCTGTGTCTGTCCTGCCATCGCATTTACATCAACACCGGCGAGCGATAAAATCTTCATTACAGTAATTGAATAAGTATTTACAGCAAAGTGTGCTATCATTGATGACCACATAGAGCCTGTTACCTCGACAAGAAATGCAAACATAACTCCAATTACAAAAGCATAACAGAGCTGATTAATATTAAGATGTGTAACACCAAAAAGCAGACCACTTAACAGTGCTGCTCCACAGATTCCGTTTTTCCTGTATGAATGATAAATAAGTCCCCTGAATATAAACTCCTCTACAACAGGCGGTATGACTGCAAGAAGAATTATCTGTATTATAAACGGATATGAAGTAAGGTCAGAAACCGCATCATTCATATAATTTGTTGATATAAACTGTGTAAGTACATTGATAAACAAAACCACAGGAATAAGTGTATATCCGAATACAAGTGAAAGAAATGCATCTAACGGCTTAATTTTTCTATATGGAATACACTTATATATATTTATCTTATTGATAAATACATAGATAAATGCCGGAATAAGCAGTATTGCCTGGCTTATAAGGCACTGTCCCCAGTAAGGCAGGTCAATCCCCGTCGTTCCTATCACCAGTCCGGCAGCCATTGAGCCAGCCACATAAAATGCAAGAAAACACGCAAAAAATATATTAATTCTTTTACACATATGCCGTAAAAATCCCCTTCTGCATTAACTTTTCCACATTTTACTTAAATGCTATAGCCTCTACCTCCAAAAGAACATCCTTTGGAAGTCGTGCAACTTCAACACATGAACGAGCCGGGAATGGTTCTTTGAAATATTTTTTATAAATCTCATTGATAGTTCCGAAATCATTCATTTCTTTAATAAATACTGTTGTCTTAATGATATTCTCAACCTTTGAACCTGATTCTTCAACAAGATTACAAAGGTTCTTAAAAGCCTGCTCTGCCTGTGCTTCAACACCTTCTGCAATATTGCCTGTCGCAGGGTCTACAGGAATAACGCCTGATGTATAAACCATACCATTAACTTCGATTGCCTGTGAATAAGGTCCAATTGCTGCCGGTGCCTTATCTGTACTGATAACTTTCTGCATAAAATCCTCCTTGTTTTGCGAAGCAAAATGCGACTGCCCCATGCAGGAGCAGAGGATTTAGCCTCCTTGTTTTGCGAATTGCTAAAATGCATTATACCATTTATTTCATATTAATTGAAGTCTCATTTATAACAATTTTTCCTTCTTTAAGAAGTCTGCCTACCGCACGCTTAAAAGCATTTTTACTCATCTGGAAATGTTCTTTTATTATTTCAGGTGACGCTTTGTCTGTAAACGGAAGACTTCCGCCATTATTTTTAATTGCTTCATATATAATAGAAGAATCTTCATCCATCTGGATATATGCTTTCTGTTTAAGGCTTATTGTAAGTTTCCCGTCTTCTCTTACCTTTGAAACTCTTCCGTATATTATGTCACCTATGTTAATTTTTCCGAACACTTCATTTTTAGGAATCATTCCGAAATATTTGTTATCTATGGCAACATAAACACCATAATCAGGGTTTATCTCAATAACTGTACCGCTTACAGCACTATCCTTCACATAGTTCTGTGCATTTGTAAGATAATCATATACTCTCATTGTTGCGGCAAGTCTGCTGCTCTTATCTATATATAATGCCACAAGACATTCATCGCCCTCCTGGACATGTTTTGTCTGTTCCTTAAACGGCATAAATAAATCTTTCTCAAGACCCCAGTCAAGAAAAGCTCCTATTTTGCTGACCTGCGAAACTTTAAGAACCGCGAGCTGGCCAAGCTGCACCTTAGGAGTCTTTGTCGTGGCAATAAGCCTGTCACTTGAATCCCTGTATACAAAAACAGTAAGTGCATCCCCGGCTTCTATATCTTCAGGAACCATTTTCTTTGGAAGAAGCACCTTATCTTCCTCAGTTCCAAGATAAACGCCAAAATCAACTTTTTTAACTACATTAAGACATTGTGTCTTTCCTAATTCTATCATATAATCTCTCCATTTCTTAAATAAACGGGTGTCATACAAGCACGGATTTCGGCTCGCTGTCAGCATAAAAAAAGCCCTCGCATATATGCGAGGGTAAGCTGGGCTTGAGGGACTCGAACCCCCAGAATGCTGGAATCAGAATCCAGTGCCTTACCATTTGGCGAAAGCCCAATATCGTGACGACATATGGTATTATATCTGATGTTTTTATAAAATGCAAGTGTTTTTTTGAAATTTTTTTAAATTTTTTTAAATTTTTTTTACAACACTAAATGTAATAAGTACAACGCCCGAAAATATCAGCCTTTAAGCCTTACCGTACCATCCGCATCTGTACCAAGATTTGCCGGCTCAACGAAATATGTATATTGCTCAAGGACAACTTCCTTTTTCATATCATCTATCGCTTTGTCTATATCATCCTGATTAAACTTAACAGATTTTTCTGTAAAATCAAAACCATTATTCTTTTTTATATTAAACAGTTTCTCAGGGTCAGAAAACTTAGGTGCATTGTTTCTGCTGTTCTGATTATCAGCAAAATCCCCCGGCATACTATTGCTGTTATCTGAAATTCCATTGCTTCCAGAATCTATACTGCCGTTTTCTTTCACAACATTCAGTTTATCGCTGTCATCAATACTGTTTATATACATCTGAGAACCATGCTGATTTATTCCATATATTGCCATAGTATGCATCTCCTTTCCCAATTATGCCATAGTCATCTGTAATCACTTTATATATCGGATTATATAAAAAAACTTTAACCTCATATTAAGACTTTTTTCTACATTTTTCAAATAAAAGTATTACTTTCGTACCATAAGTACAGGAAAGCCCTCTTTATAGTCTTTTATTATAAATGGATGTGTTTTGGCATAATCATAAATAATATCGCCAAGTCCATCATCAACGAGCTTTTGCAGCTCATCTGACGGTTCTTTTCCGATTGACGGACATGTAGGCGTAAGTGCAATTACATACTCATCGTCTTTTTTCATTATTCTTAAAGGCCATATTTTACAGTCAAATGGCTTATCTTCGTATGACAACGTACATCCTTTGTCCGGGTCAAGGAAAAAACATGGTACTTCCTCATTTTCATCATCTGTATTATATGAGTCCTGGAGATGCATCCTTCCATATTTGCCATTGTCATCATTCATATCAAACTGATAACTGCCCTGGCTTTCAAGTTTTTCAACTGTATTTTCCGGAAAAAGCGGTGTCTCCCACAGACTGCATCTTCTGAATGAACAGCAGAACTTACATTTTGCACATGTCGATTTTTCTAGAACTTTTGATAACATAATATTCTCCCTTCCGCTTGTGTCCGGATTATCTTAACAATTTTACTCCGTTTAAAAGCTTTATTTTTCAACTGCACTGTATTTTTTCAGCATTATTTTAGGCCTGTAAGACAGCTTTGCCTTACGCAGTCCTTCAATTCCTATATCTTCCTCCCTGTTAAGCCATGTCACGCCGTCAAGTTTTTCGGAAAAAAGCTTATTGATGGCTGCATATCCGCCATTTAATGCATACTCACCAACTGCTTTTTCAAAATGGACATCAACAGTATTTTCATTTATTTTTGACGCAATAGTCATGGCACAAGGGCTGTCATTAACATATATTATTCCGCCTATAAGCCCGAGTTCTTCAAAGTTATCCAAAGCTTCCTTTATAGCCTCGTACTCAGCCAGCTGTGATGCATCCTCATCCTGCAGATGCTCGTAATACCACGCATCCGCAACTTTCTGTGCATCATAAATATTACATGCACCAATCTCATAGTATTTATAATCAGGATACGTCCTTACAAACTTTGAAAAATGGTTTTTCTTCTTATGGAATGCTTTTCCCGAAAGCGAAGCCAGTTCGCTTCTCAGATATATATAATCACTGTCCCCGGCATCACTGCTGTAGCAGAAACGTGCCGGCATGGCATTTTCAAGAACTTCTTTTTGTTCTTCTGTGACAAATGCAAACTGCAGGCGTTCACCACACTCTTTTGCATCCTTTTCTATCTCGGCGAGTGCCTTTGCGACATCACCTTTTCCAAGCGGAAATGTATAACCACATCTTGCACCTTTTCCAGAATACTTTCTTATTATAAAGTCTTTATAACGGCTTATCTTTGTACTATATTTATTGCGAAGCAGATAGATATTGGCAAATGAAGCGTCACTTGCCATTGTGCCTGACACAGCAATACAGCTGTTTATCCAGTCTTCGTCTTCCGCCTCAGGTATAGACCATTCAAGCATAAATAATCCTCATTTTCTTATTTTTTGTTCATCGCCTGTATTAATTAACGGCGATATTGTAACACACTGATGTTTCAAGTACAATGTATTACCATAATGAAATTTTTATAAAGTAATCTATTTTTAAGTTGACCTCAGTATCTATATCCTCTAAAATAATTTTAGTGTTTTTGCATATTGCATGGTAAAGAAATGGAGGATTTTAACAATATTATGAACAAAAAAAATATATCTTTTATTCTGGCAGGCTTTTTACTGCTGACTCTTCAATTCAACGTAAAAATCGGTTCTGTTTACATTGATATTTTTAACGACATACTTGCAGCTGTGCTTATTACAGCCGGTGCATTTCCACTGGGCGGCCGCAATGTCGTATTCAAAAAATTTCGTGTCTTATCTGTTGCAAGCATCATTTTTATAATTCTGGGACAGGTAATTAATTTACTTATGGTTATCATGGGGGGCGACAATGCTTTAAAGGTTGTATCCGGTGTCGCAACAATATTTAACATTTATCTGACATACTATTTTACTGAAGGACTTATCCTTGAAGCTAAATTTCAGGATAAATCAGCTCTCACACGTTCTCTCAGATTAGTATGGGCATTATATGGCATTCTTATTTTCGGTAATTTCATCGCACTTATGTCAGGAATCGCACTTGTATCTACACTTGTTCAGATTGTATGTGTAATATTTTCTATTTACTACTGTTCATCTGTTTTTACTTCATGCAGCCAGCTCTACATGGAAGGGCTTCCAACAAAACATATGGATACAGAAAAATAATCTAACTGAAAGGATTTTGATATGAAAAAATTAGAAATAATCATCCGCCCTGAAAGACTTGACGATTTAAAAGCTATTCTCAATGAATGTGATGCACACGGTCTTATGATTACCAATATCATGGGATATGGAATACAAAGAGGCCACAAACGTGAATATAATGGAATTGATTTTGGTGGCAATCTGCTTCCAAAAGTAAAAGTTGAGACTATTGTAAGTGACGAAATTTCCGAGGAAATCATTAATCTTGTAATTGATAAAATCAATACCGGCACATATGGCGACGGCAAAATTTTTATCTATGACGTAGCCGATGCCGTAAGAATAAGAACCGGCGAACGCGGAGTTGATGCACTCTAAAGTCTGACCTATCGGTCTATATGACAAAATCCAAGCAAAAACTATGAGAAACACGCTCTGCGAGTTTCTCAAGTTATCGCGGCAGTCGCCAAGGTCTCGTGCAAGCACGGACTTTGGCTCGTTACACGCTTAAATAAACCGGCATGATTAAGCCTGAAATAAGGTTTAATCATGCCGGTTTTTAATTTATGTAAAACAACTGACTGCCGGTATTTATTTTTCTTCATCACTTTCTGAACTCTCTGATGATTCCTGCTGATGTCCGTTTTCTATATCTTCAAGTGCCTGTTTTACTGCATTTTCCTCCTGGCTCTTCTTAACATAAATAAGAAAAATTCTTGACAGGACATAGCTGTCTATATAAAGAATCAGAGGTATTGTCACTATAAATGCCGTAAAGTAATTGATTGAAAATACTATAAGACCATATGTTATAAAAAGCATTATAAGTGTCTGTGGCAGATGATGCATACAGAGCAAAAGTGCATTTTTAAGTATTCCTATTACTGTATTTTCAAACTTTGAAAGCATCGGAAATGCATATAGTGCAACTGCTGATAAAACAAGAAGCAGTCCTATTGCCGCAAACATAAGAAGTCTTATCGGAACTCCGCCATCTGCTTTTGCCCACATATAGCATATTCTTATATCTGCTATAAGCAATGCTGCAACTACGCCAATTATCAATTCTATCAGAAATCCCTGTTTGAAATTCTGCTTAAATGACTTGATAAATCCTTTAAATACGTATCCTTCTTCATCTCTTACAAGTTTCATGCCAACATAAAACATTGCAGTAATCGAAGCTCCCATTGTTATAACCGGAATACTGAATACAAAGCCCAAAAAGCCAAGTATCAGAAAATCTCCCGCTTTCGTGAGTGCCTTAAAAAACTTTCCTTCTATACTAAACATATGTCTGTTTTCCTTTCAGTGTACTTAGTTACTATCAAAATAAGATTATACTGTAAAAACCATAAAAAGCAAAGAATTTTTAATTAAATAATCCCCTGTTTTTATTAAATATTTATAAAAGTATGTTTTTTCGTCTCTGATTATGTTAAACTCTGTATGTTTGACGACACACATAAATCAAGGAGGTCTTTATGGCTCAGAACAAAAAATCAAAAAAAGAAATGCCTAAAGAACAGCAGACATCTTTTAAGGAATTATCTTTTTCCGATAAAATCCGTTACATTTTCGGCTATTATAAATATTACATGCTTGCCGCTGTTATTATAATTGCCGCTGCCGGATATACCATCTACTCTTTTGTGCAGAATAATTATGATATAAAATGCAATATTGTAGTTGTTGACGGTAAGATTACAGGATATGATACATATTCTGACGATATAACAAAAAATTTCACCAGATATATTGGTCTTGACGGAAAAAAAGAACGTGTTGAACTCGACTGCCACTATTCTTTAACAATAAAGCCTCTCGACCAGGAAGCTAACATAAGCCAGAACAAGATTTATATTCTTGCATCTGTCGGCTCTATTGATGGTTACATGGCAAATCGTGACTATATCGATTATTTTTCAACTGATGCCGAGACATTTTTATATGATTTAACTGAAATTCTTACTGATGATGAGCTTGCAAAAATCGGTGAGGAAAACATCATTTACTATACAACAGCTGATAAAACCCATATTCCTATCGCTGTTGACCTCACAAATACGAAGGTAAAGACTGATACCGACCTCACACTCGAATCACCTTGCTACGGAGTTGTTGTATCTGCCAAAAATCCTGAAAATGCTATTGCGTTTATCCGTTATGCTTTTGATTTGTAATTTTTTGCAAATGCAATTTATCCAAATACAAATTTATATAAATCCGGGCCGCCGTCTGTCTGTGCATAAAGTTCAAAGCCAAGTTTTTGTGCCAGCTTTCGTGACGGCTCGTTTGTTTTGTCTATCACAGCAAACATTTCCTGTATCCCAAGCTCATCTGATGCATATTCAAGAATTGCCTGACACGCTTCATATGCATACCCTTTATGCTGCATATTTCTTCTTATCAGATAACCTATCTCGCAGCATGTAACACCGTCTATTTCCCTGTTTTCAATGCCAGCTCTTCCTATAAGTTCTCCAGATTTTTTTTCAAATACAAGCCACAGACCATACTCGAAAAATCCATACATATTTTTTATGTAATTTTTTGTAAATTCAAGTTCTTTATCATAATCGTAAAGCTGTTCAATGTACCGGCAGTCTTCAAGTGTGCTGTATACAGCATACAATTCCGGCAGATCTTTTGTCGTCATCTCCCTTATTAATAAATTTTTTGTCTCTGCTACAACAAACGGTTCACCTGTAAGGCGTGCATATACAAGCCTGTAATAAGAAATCCCCATATCAAGCGTTCCACATACATAAGAATAACCCTCTCCCGGCTTTGTATTAAACCCTGCAGCCTTTACCTCACAGCTGTCTTTTCCACACGCCTCAGCCTGCATCTTAAATTCATTTTCAGGCACATCCGTAATAACAAGTGAATCTTCAAAATCAATTTCTTCAATATCATCAGGAATGAAAAGATTAACTTCTTTATCAAGATTTTGTTTAATTATATTAAGTTCGTCGCTGCCAATTGTAATATATTTTATATATACATATATATTTCTTAACATTTTTAATTTTATAACCTTTCCTCACAAGTTTTCATGCCTTATTTATTTATATATATCATAAATATAAAAGATTTGCTTGACCACTCACATAAATTTACTGTATAAATATATTTAAGAATTTTATTTTTTGAAAGGACATAATCATGGCAAATCAAAATCCAATAGTTACAATTACAATGGAAAATGGTGACGTTATGAAGGCTGAACTTTATCCTGAAATCGCACCTAATACAGTAAACAATTTTATAAGCCTTATCAACAAGGGATTTTATGACGGCGTAGTATTCCACCGTATCATTCCAGGTTTTATGATTCAGGGCGGTGACCCGGAAGGAACAGGAATGGGTGGTCCCGGATACAGCATCAAAGGTGAATTCTCACACAACGGATTCAAGAATGACCTTTTACACACTAAGGGTGTTCTTTCTATGGCACGTACAATGGTTCCTGACTCAGCAGGTTCACAGTTCTTTATCATGCATGCAAATGCACCTCATCTTGATGGTGATTATGCAGCATTCGGCAAACTCACAGAGGGCGAAGACGTTCTTGATAAAATCGCAACATGCGATACAGACTGGAATGACCGTCCATTACAGCCACAGGTTATGAAGACTGTAACTGTTGAAACTTTCGATGTTGATTACGATGAACCGGAAACTTTATAATACTGTATCATTCTTTTAATTCATTAAAAGGTCTGCTTCCACCTGTGCCTGCACAGATGGGAACAGACCTTTTTTCTTTATAATTCCGATTTAAAAATGTCCACCGGCACTTCCTGAGTTACCGCCGCCTCCGCCGGAGCTTCCTCCTGATGAATTATTTGTCTCTATAGTCCTTGTTGTCACTGTTGTATTAATAAATCTGTCTTCACGCCTGTATACATGAACGCCATTCTTTGCATATGTATTTCCGTCAACTGTCATCTTAGTCTTTGCATTAAACATCATTACAAGAACAACAATAATTGCTATTACTGCCGCAATGCCAAGCTTTATTGGCATATATAAGAAAAGCTTATATGTTTTGCTTGTTGAAAGCAGCTTCTGGGTAATATCTGTGTATTTTACGCATGCCTTATAATAATTTCCATCTGAAAGTGTCGATGTTGTCTTATCGATTATACTCTGAAGGTCAGACTGTGAAATATCAGATTTTGCTATTCCTGATGTTACAACTCTCACAGCTCTTGACTTCATATCTATCACATAGACGATGTAGTCAGCTTCTGATGATGAAGCATCATATGCATATCCTTTTTCTTTTGCAAAAGTTCTTACATAATTATCAAGGTCTGTATAATCAAGTCCTTTTGATATAGTAAGCACTGCAACATCTGTCTTACAGTTTTTTGACACTGATTTGCATTTTTTCTGAAGCTTTGACTCCTTTGTATCTGACAGTATTTCTGCTTCATCTGTAACATATATCTTTGATGAATCCGGATCTTTTGCATATAATACCTGTGGAAAACTTAAAAACAGCATAAGGACTGCCAGTGCTGCCAGAAAAATATTCTTAATTTTGTTAAACCTTACATTCATCATAATATAAACATACCTCCCAACATCATAACAGCAAGTGAAACAACGAATGTTCCTACTCCCCATGCAAATGCCTTACCTTTGCTTATCGGGCGGTCTGCAACTATTTTCCCTGTCTGTCCGTTTAACATGAACTGGAAGTCTTTTCCGTGATAACGGCAGTTAAGAACCCACACAGGCAGAAGGGCATATTCTGCATTATAATTATTTCTCCTTATATCATTATGTCTCACATTGACACTGCTGTACCCGGCAATTGTATCTCTTGTAAGCTCTGTTATGTACTTATCAACTCTCCTATTAACGCGTTCTTCCATCTGCTGATGCATAAAATTATATCTTTCGGACAGATAACCGGAAAGATATGCCGGCTCAAAATCTTTTAACTCAGCATAATTATATGGCTCCATCTTATCCATGGCTCCATCTTCCATCTTTTCAGAAGCATCTGCCGGAATCTTTTTGAAATCAGCCTCAACATCCCTGTATACATAAAAATGGTCATGATATGTATACTCTGTATTTCCACGCCTTATTGTTCTTATTTTTTCGGCATCTGCAATCATTCTGTCTTCAGCCTTGTAATCATAAAGCCAAAATGGTACATACAGACCTGATATTTTTTCTATTGTTGACTGGCTCTTTAATGCTGCCGGTGTAAGCGGTCCTTTGTGCACCCATTTTTTATACGCATCAACAGCAGCATCACGGTTAATTTTAAAAGGAATAATTCTCTTTGGTTTATATGCTCCTGTAAGTCTGTCCTCCACAAGTGATGGATTACCGCAGAATGAACATATCACTGCCGATGTGTATTCATCAGCAAGGAGTTCAGCTCCACAGCTTGTGCAATGATATGTTTTCATATTCATTGTTCCGCCTGTAGCTTCCCCATCATATGATTCCTTTTCATATCCTTCTCCGGCAAATCCGGTATTTTCATCATAATTGCCGTCAGCTGCATCCATGTCAAATTCACTGACATCCATAATCCTCTGACACTGCGGACACTTCATCTTTTGTGTATCGCTGTCAAATTCCATTGCCGCCCCACAGGATGGGCATTTGTAAGTTGTAGGCATTATAATTCCTCCCCATAATTAATATTTATGTTCATAATTTATTCATATATCATTCAATTTAAATTTACATTATGAACATTTTTTCTTCACTTTTCCAACATATACTAAAAGAGAATTAAAAATGAGTTGAACAGATAACTCAACATTAAAATGTTTACAAGAATTTTTTCATAAATCGAGTTGTTAATTTATAGAGAACAGCTCTCCTCCCTCTTTTCACTGCCCGTCAAAAACGGGCAGTGTTTTTTTACCTAAAATTCACTTGCATTACATGAAACATTGACGGCTTATGCCTGATTTCCACATTTCAGCTCTTAACGCATAATAATAAATGAAGCTATCATACATACTACTCCAATAACAACAAATATAATGCCTGTTTTTTTCTCTTTTGCATACTTAGGCTGTTTTCTGTCATCTTTATCACGGTTATCGTAGAAAAGATACCACTGCTTTTTTGCATCATTAATCTTAACTATTCCGATAAAACAGAATACCAGACCTATAAGAAATACCATAAATCCCAAAAATGGTACAAACGATGTTCCTGCATGTGCTTCAGCATCATTAAAGTCAATCTCACATGCAAACATTGCAGCATTTGCTGCGAGCGTAGATAATATTGTCATATAAATTACCTCCTTTTTTGATTTTCCTGCCACCTCTATATATATCATACGAAATCTGTAATATAACCGCTACAAATTCTGTTCACATTATACAATATATGAATGTTTCTAACAACAAAATTTAGCTTTTAATTTGTCTGAATATAATGTATAATATTTTTATGTTGATAGTTAAAATATTTTATTCGGGAGGTATATCTTATGTTAGTTAATGCTACAGATATGTTGAACAAGGCCCGTGAGGGCAAATATGCAGTAGGTCACTTCAACATTAACAATCTTGAGTGGGCTAAGTCTATTCTTCTTACTGCACAGGAGATGAATGCACCTGTTATCCTCGGCGTTTCTGAAGGTGCCGGAAAGTATATGGGCGGCTTCAAAGTCGTTGCCGATATGGTTAAAGCTCTTACAGATTCTATGGAGATAACGGTTCCTGTTGCTCTTCACCTTGACCACGGAACATACGAAGGATGCTACAAGTGTATCAAAGCCGGATTTTCTTCTATAATGTTTGACGGCTCACATTATCCAATTGCAGAAAATGTTGAAAAGACAAAAGAACTCGTTGCCATTACTAAGGCTCTTGGCATGTCACTTGAAGCCGAAGTTGGTGCTATCGGCGGCGAAGAAGACGGTGTTATCGGTGCCGGAGAGTGTGCAGATCCTGATGAGTGCAAAGCAATTGCTGACCTCGGTGTCAACATGCTTGCAGCCGGAATTGGCAATATCCACGGCAAATATCCAGCTAACTGGAAAGGTTTAAGCTTTGAAACTCTTGAAGCTGTCAAAGCAAAAGTCGGCAATATGCCATTAGTTCTTCACGGTGGTACAGGTATCCCTGAGGATATGATTAAAAAAGCAATTTCTCTCGGTGTTGCCAAGATTAATGTTAATACAGAATGTCAGCTTGCATTTGCTGCTGCTACAAGAAAGTACATTGAAGAAGGAAAAGACCTTGAAGGTAAAGGATTTGACCCTAGAAAACTTTTAGCTCCTGGTACCGAAGCAATAAAACAGACTGTACGTGAAAAGATTACTCTTTTCGGTTCAGCCGGAAAGGCATGATTATAATGGATTCAAAGCACTCTGATGATGACTACATCATTAATGATACAGAATACGAAGAAGATGAAGCTGACATTGCATTTGACAAGCAGGAAAAATCAAAAAAGAAAGGATCTGTAATACGACGTATAATTCTCATTATATGTATAATTGTCTTTTGTGTATCAGCCGGTATGCTCATAAAGATACTGCTCGAGTATAAGAAGGGTTCTGATATTTATAAAGATGTCCAGTCAGAGGTTCTTGACGATAATACTCCGGTAACCGTTGAGATGCCTGAGGGTGAAGTTGAGATTCCTTTCAAATATAATCATGAAGCTCTCCTTGCAATCAATCCTGACGCCCAGGGGTATATTTATGTGCCCTCTGTGAATTTACGTCTGCCGATTGTCCAGGGAACAGATAATGAAAAGTATCTTGAAACCACAATTGACGGTTCCATTAATAAAAACGGCTGTCCTTTCATCGACTATCGTATAAAAGGCGGCATTACAGCAAGCCATGTAATAATATATGGTCACACATTATACAGCGGAACTATGTTCTCTTCTCTGCATAAATACCGCAATTCCGGTTTTTATTCTACAGAAGGTAATGACAAGTTCTACATTTATACACAGGATAAGATTAAAGAGTATCAGATTTTCAGTGTGTATCTTACTGACCCGGTCAGCGACACATTTACATTTAATTTTCCTGATATTGCATCCATGAGACAATATGCAATGCAGCGTAAGGAACTGACCATGTATGAAACAACGGGTGATGTGAGTGAAGCAACTCAGATTATCACACTTTCAACATGTGCAGATAATCTTACTAAACGTCTCATAATACATGGCAGTTATATCGGTGAATCTGTTATACCGTAGAACAGCATATTTCTGACACGGTTCATTCCGTACCAGCTTGCTATTTAGCGGTTTTGTACTCTATAAAATTAAATTTTTAAATAATTTTCAAAAAAACACTTGCATAATAAATGTTTTTGAGTTATTTTATTTAAAGACAGATGATTGTCGTAATTTAATAGCAGAACAAAGGCGTTCCAATTTATATACTTCTTGATATAAATGGGAATGCCTTTTTTAGTTCTACTATCTAAATAATAAATACATATAAAGGAAGGAAGACAAAAACATGAGTGAAAAGATTAATGTTGCTGAGATTTTCGGCGAAAACGTGTTTAATGACACAGTTATGAAAGAACGTCTGCCAAAAAACGTTTATAAGAATCTTAAACTTGCAATGAAAGGCGAAAAGGAATTACAGCTCGCAGATGCAGATGTTATTGCTAATGAAATGAAAGATTGGGCTATTGAGAAAGGTGCCACACATTATACACACTGGTTCCAGCCTCTCACAGGATCTACTGCTGAAAAACATGATTCTTTCATCTCTGCACCTAACGAAAATGGTAAAGTTCTTATGGAGTTCTCCGGTAAGGAACTTATTAAAGGTGAGCCAGATGCTTCTTCATTCCCTTCAGGCGGATTAAGAGCAACATTTGAAGCAAGAGGTTATACAGCATGGGACTGCACTTCACCTGCATTTGTACGTGAAGATGCAACAGGTGCTACTCTTTGCATCCCTACAGCTTTCTGTTCTTATACAGGTGAAGCTCTTGACCAGAAGACACCTCTTCTTCGTTCAATGGATGCAATCAACGAACAGTCTCTCCGTATTTTAAAATTATTCGGCAATACAACTTCAAAGAAAGTAACTCCTTCTGTTGGTGCTGAACAGGAATATTTCATTGTAGACAGAGATAAATACTTACAGAGAAAAGACCTAATCTTCTCAGGACGTACACTTTTCGGTGCTATGCCTCCTAAGGGTCAGGAACTTGATGACCATTACTTCGGTGCTATCCGTGAAAGAATCGGTGCATTCATGAAGGATGTCAACAAGGAACTCTGGAAAATGGGTGTTTCAGCAAAGACACAGCATAACGAAGTTGCTCCTGCACAGCATGAGCTTGCTCCAATCTATGCACAGTGCAATACAGCTACAGATAACAACCAGCTTACAATGGAAGTATTAAAGAAAGTTGCTTATCGTCACAATCTTGTATGTCTTCTCCATGAGAAGCCATTCGCAGGTGTTAACGGTTCAGGTAAGCACAACAACTGGTCAATCACAACAGATGATGGCATTAATCTCTTAGACCCGGGTAAAACTCCCCACGAAAACATCCAGTTCCTTCTTGTACTTGGTGCCGTAATGAAGGCAGTTGACACTCACGCAGACCTTCTTCGTGAATCCGCTTCTGACGTTGGTAACGATCACAGACTTGGTGCTAACGAAGCTCCTCCAGCAATCATTTCTATGTTCCTTGGCGAGCAGTTAGAGGACGTAGTTATGCAGCTTATCGACAAAGGTGATGCTACTAACTCAATACAGAAGGGCAAATTAAAGACTGGTGCTTCTACACTTCCTGATTTAAATAAAGATGCTACAGACAGAAACAGAACATCACCATTCGCTTTCACAGGTAACAAGTTTGAATTCCGTATGGTTGGTTCTTCTGATTCAATCGCTCCTGCAAATGTTGTATTAAATACAATCGTTGCAGAAAGCTTCAGGGAAATTGCTGATGAACTTGAAAAGGCTGACAACTTTGACATGGCTTGCCATGATATGATTAAGAAACTCTTCACAGAACATCACAGAATCGTATTTAACGGAAATGGTTATTCTGATGAATGGGTTGAAGAAGCCGAAAGAAGAGGTCTTCCAAATATCAAATCCATGGTTGATGCTGTTCCAGCTCTTACAGCACCTAAGGCTATTAAGCTCTTTGAATCATTTGGTGTATTTACAGAGTCAGAATTAAGATCAAGAGCCGAAATCAAGTACGAAGCTTACGCTAAGGCTATCAATATTGAAGCTAAGTCTATGATTGATATTGCAAGCAAGCACATCATCCCAGCTGTTGTTTCATATACAACAGAGCTTGCTAATTCAGTTATCGCAGTAAGCGAGGCTGGTGTTGACAGTTCTACACAGAAAGAACTTCTCGATGAAGTTACTAAATACTTAAAAGAAATGAAGGCTGCTTTGAAAAAGCTTACAGAAGTTACAGAAAAGGCTTCAGATATTACTGAAGGTAAAGAGCAGGCAACATATTTCAGAGATGTTGTTAAGGTTGCAATGGATGAATTGAGAGCCCCTGCTGACAAGCTCGAAATGATTGTTGACAAGGAATTCTGGCCATTCCCTTCATATGGCGATTTATTATTCGAGGTTTAATTCTCATCAGAGTTAAATAAATTTTTGTCTTCCAAAAAGGACTTCGCAGATTAATCCGCGAAGTCCTTTTGTATTGTTTATAATTAATTATTTTCTCTGACTGATTATTCCGGATAAGTAAGTCTGTCAAGTGTCGGATTATCAAGAACTTCTCTCTTGAACTTGTCCATGTAAATCTGTGCAAGTTTGAGGTTATTATCAAGATAATTACCACAGTCCCTCGGAGAATATCCCGGAATCTCACCCTCATAAGAAAGCACGAAATCAGCGGCTTCTCTCAATACGTCAAGAATATCTTCAGAGTTAAGCTCCCCTGCAAATATTACATAAAATCCTGTACGGCAGCCCATAGGTCCAAAATATATTGTCTTGTCGCTCCATACAGGGTGGTTTCTTAAAAATGTAGCAACAAGATGTTCTATTGAATGAATTCCAGGATTATCCATAGGTGGCTCAAGATTTGGTCTTGTAAAACGTAAATCAAATGTTGTCACAACTTCACTTCCGATATAATCACGTCTTGAAACGTATACCCCCGGAAGCAGATTCAGATGATTAACTGTAAAACTTGCTATTTTGTTCATAATATTTAACCTCTTTCCCTTAATATTTTATTCATTACTTTTCCTTTAAAAATATTACTTTTCTGTTATCTTCATCGGACTCTATCCTGAATATGTTTATTCCTGAAATGAACTTCTGAAGTGTAGAATAACCGTATTCTTTAACCTTAAAGTTAGGATATTTTCCATGTATTTTCTGTCCGAGAGCACCTAAATCTATGCCGTTTTTTCCAGCTTTTTTTACATACTCTTTTGCAAACTGAACTACTTTTTCTTTGACATCATTGTCTTCTTTTAATGCCACATGGACAGTATTGTTTTCTTTTATCAACACAAAGCTGTCAATTTCGTCTATAAATGTAGAAAGGGAACTGTAGCCATACTGTCTGACATCAAAGTCATTATATTTTTTCTGTATACGGCTTCCGATTTCTCCCAGCCCTGTTCTCCTGCCTTTGTTGTTATTTTCGTTAATTATCTCAATAATTACATTTTCAATCTCCGAAACCTTTACAACATTATGCTTAACTGCAGGCTTCTTGCCTTTTGTACTGATTTCATCGTCTTCCGATTCTGCCTCATAAAGTATTTCCAAATCTGTAAATACCGTACACGCCGCACGGAATGATCTCGGAGTTTTACTCTCTCCCATTCCGATTACATCCATTCCCGACTCTTTCAGTCTTATTGCAAGTCTAGTAAAATCCCCATCACTTGACACAATACAGAATCCGTCTACATTTCCTGTATACAGAATATCCATGGCGTCAATTATCAGCGTCGAATCAGTCGCATTCTTGCCGACAGTATTAGCAAACTGCTGCATTGCCTGAATTCCGCTATCCCTTACAAGTCTCCGCCATTTTGATGACTGCTGGCTTGTAAAATCACAATATATTCTTTTATATGTTGCAATACCATATTTTGTCATTTCATTCAAAATACTGTCAAGATATTTCGACGAAATGTTATCCCCGTCAATTAGCACTGCATATTTTTTCTCTTCCATAATAATTCTCCGTTTCGTGTCTGCGTTTACATTTGATGACGTACAATCTTGTACTCGTCATTGCTCTGATAATACGGACAATATGTTCTGCTTGAACTTAAAAATCTTGCATAATCGTCCTCGTCCATGTTTACGTCACACACGTATGATTCAATTTCATCATCATAAACAAGATTATTACAAAAATCACAGCTTGTCTCAGTCTTTTTCTTTTTTACCACATTGTCCTCCTGAATTAATTTCTCTCTTTATAATATCATATACTTCTTTAAGCGGCACATTATTTTTTTTGGCAATAGCTGCCGCACTTTCGTATTCCGGATAAAATACTTTTGAATCACCGGAATCACATACCTTGACAACCGCATTTCCAAGCGGTGTGGCAATCTCGGAAATTTCTCTTTTTAAAATTGTCCTCTCCATTTTCTGCCTGCGTATTCCTATAGTTGTTGTCTCTGAAAATATTATATTTTCTAGAGTTTTAATATTTTCCCCTTTGCAGATAACCGTAATAAGCCATCCCGGTCTGTTCTTCTTCATAAAAACAGGCATGTAATTAACTTCCCTCGCACCGGCATTATAAAGACGGTCCATGACATAGCCCAATATTTCACCTGTGCAGTCGTCTATATTGCTCTCAAGTTTATATATATAATCTGCCTCTTCACAGCCGGTATTGGCTTTGCCACACTCTGATTCTGCGTCGGTCTCTATAATCATCGCCCTCAAAATGCTTGGTCTTTCGTATGTACGTTTCCCCGCACCGATACCGATTTTTTTGATTATATACTTATCCGGAAGCCTGTCTGTAGTTCTTACCGCAGCCGCAACCGCCGCACCTGTCGGTGTTATAAATTCACCTTTTATATCCATCTGATTAACTGCAATTCCATACTCTGCAATTATATTGGCAACAGCCGGCACCGGAACCGGAAGTATTCCGTGCTGGCAGCGTACAGTTCCACAGCCCTCATTCATCGATGGTATGCACACCTCGTCAACTGCCAGATTATCAAGGCATACTGACACCGCAATTATATCAGCAATCGAGTCTATTGCCCCGACCTCATGAAAATGGACATGATTTATGTCTGTTCCATGTGCTTTTGCTTCAGCATGTGCCAGAATTGTAAATATCTTTACAGCCAGTGCTCTTGCATTTTCTGTCATATGAGTTTTATCTATTATAGCAATAACATCAGCTAAATTTCTATGCTCATGATGATGTGTATCTTCTTGTAAATGTGTGTGGTCTTCATTATAGACATGTTCTTCCATATGCTCATGACTGTGTGTGTGGTCATGTCCAAAAAGATACTCCATATCGTGATCATGATTTTCATGATCTTTATCAAGCACAACATTAAAATCACAACAGTCAAGACCTGACTTGCTTACTCTGCTTATTTTTATATCAAATCCATGTGCAGGAATTGTTTTTAATACTTCAAGCAGGACTTTTTCGTCTGCACCGGCATCGAGAAGCGATGCAACTGCCATATCCCCGCTGATTCCTGAACTACATTCCCAATATAATATTTTCTTTTTTGCCAAATTATTTTCCTCCCGCAAGTCTGTTAATCTGTGTTGCAACATATCCGGCACCAAATCCATTATCAATGTTTACAACTGTAACACCGTTGGCACACGAATTAATCATTGTAAGAAGTGCCGAAAGACCACCCATGCTTGCACCGTAACCGACCGACGTAGGCACAGCAATAACCGGATTTTTCACAAGACCACCAAGAACGCTTGCCAAAGCTCCTTCCATTCCGGCAACGGCAACAACACAATTTGCTTTCTGTATAACTTCCATCTTTGACAACAGTCTGTGAAGACCGCTTACTCCTACATCATAGATTCTGTCAACGTATGTTCCAAAAAATTCTGCTGTCTGTGCTGCTTCTTCTGCAACCGGAATATCAGCTGTTCCAGCACTGCACACAGCAATTCTTCCAGTTAGCTTTTTGTCGGTTTTTTCTATCTTTAATATTTTGGAAACCTCATCATACTGAACCTGTGGAAGTTTCTTCTTTACTATTTCATACTGATGTATTGAAGCTCTTGTGCCAAACACTTCGCCATTTTCTTCAAACATTTTACAATAAATAGATACAAGATAATCATCAGGTTTGTTACTGCAATATATAACCTCTGGAAATCCCTGGCGTACTTTCCTGTTTTCATCAAGTTTGGCGTATCCTAACTCTTCATATGGCTGTCTTCCAAACGCAAGTTCCGCCTCCTCTATAGAAAAACTTCCATCTTTTACTTTTCGCAAAATTGTTCTTGTATCCATATTTTCACTCTCCGTGATTATAATTATATTTGTATCATCCAAGTATTTTATCGACAAGTTCCTGTGATGTATCTACTATACATTCCGCTCCGTTCTGAATCAGAATTTCCTTTTCACGGAATCCCCACGAAACTATTATTCCATCAACTCCTGCATTTTTTGCTGTTGCAATATCAACTTCGGAATCACCGATATAAACCGCATCTTTTCTGTCTGTTTTAAATTCGTCAAGAACAGCAAGAACCGCCTGCGGGTCAGGCTTTTTTTTGATTCCCATGCTTTCACGCTCACCATATACAGCATCAAATTTACCCGGGAAAAAATCATCACACAATATTTTTACTGCATAATCAGCCTTGTTTGATATAACTGCTGTCCTGCATCTTTCTTTGTGAAGCGAATCCAGTACATAATCAATTCCCGGATATTTTTCTGTCTTATCAGCACAATGTTTTCCATAATATTCCTTGAAATCTTCAAACACAACATCTGTCATGTGCTCATCTGTTCCTTTTGGAACAGCACGCACAACCAGTTTCCGTATTCCGTTACCTACGAATTTTGTTACTTCTTCAAGCGTTCTTTTGGGAAAACCATTTTTTTCAAGTGCATAATTCACACTATCTGCAAGATCTCTTATTGTATTGAGTAGCGTTCCGTCCAAATCAAATATCGCAAGTTTATAGCTCATGCTAATCTTTCTCCATTCCGGTCTTTTTAATATATTGTAACACTATATCTATAACTCCGTCTACTCCAAGTCTGCATGCATCAAGACACAAATCATAATTGCCCGCATATCCCCATGTCTCATCTGTATAATACTTATGATATGCTGCTCTTCTCTCATCTGTCGAATCAACCGTTTTTTCTGCTTCACGCACATTCACATTGTGTTTTTTCATAATATTTCCAACGCGTATCTGTCTGTTTCCACTTAAAAATATTCTTAAAACATTATGGTCTGTGCCATATGCAAAATTACCACATCTGCCTATTAAAAGAAATGATTCATCTTTTATTACAGCACTGAGTGCTTTCCTGGGAGTATCTTTCACTGTCTCACACTCATCCGATATAATTGCAGCAAGAAACTCATTTGCCTGTTTCTCCGAAAAGAAATTCGGATATTTGCTATAAATTCCGGCCTCTTTTGCCATCTGTGTTACGGACTTTTTATCATATACAGGAATTCCAAGTTTTTCTCCCAGCTTTTTTCCAATCAAATCACCATAGCATCCACATTCTCTTGCGATTGTAATAATCATAGCCAAAAACCTCCAATTACATAAAATTACTGAAAAGTGTTGCCCCAAATACTGTAAGAATTCCCGCAACCGCTATTGAAAGACTGCTCATTGCACCCTCAATTTCACCCATTTCCATAGCCTTTGCTGTTCCTATTGCATGTGAAGCTGAACCAATTGCAATTCCCTTAGCTATTGGTTCATTTATTCTGAATATTTTACAGATAAGTTCTGCAAATATATTTCCAAGTACACCAGTGATAACTATTACTGCAACTGTAATTGTAACGTAACCACCAAGTTCTTCAGAGACACCCATACCGATTGCTGTTGTTATTGACTTTGGAAGAAGTGTCACATACTCAGTATGTCCAAGTCCAAAAAGCTTTGCCATAATAAATATTGTTAAAAGGCTGGCAAGCACTCCGGCAACAATTCCTGCCGCAACTGCCGCAAAATTCTTTTTAAGAAGTGATATCTGCTCATAAAGCGGTATTGCAAGGCACACTGTTGATGGTGTCAGAAGCCAGCTAAGATATTTTGCTCCCGTATTATATGTATCATAATCAACGTTAAGTGCAAATAATATTACCATTGTAACTGCAATTGCTATAAGAAGCGGATTAAATATTCCAAGTTTAAACCTTTTCTTAAGATACATGCCAAGCATGTATGAAACAAGGCTTATTGTAACCCCTGCGAATGCTGAGTTAATAAAAAATTCATTCATCATAATTATCTCCATTTTTCTTTCTTGTAATTCTGATAACTGCCTGTGACACAAGACCGCCTGCTGCCATAACTACAACAAGTGAAACAACTGTTATAACACTGACCGGTACAAGAAGAGGCTTTAACACGCCCCATGATGACATAAGTCCTACACCGGCAGGAATGAACATAAGAGGCATAATTTCAATAAGAAACTTTCCTGTCTCACGTACATCTTTCAACTTAATTATACCTGTTAAAAGTGCAATGAAAAGAATTGCCATTCCATAAATGCTTGCAGGAATCGGAAGCGGCAGAATATATTTTAATATTTCGCCGGCAAGCGATATTCCTATAATGATAAGAAACTGCTTTACGTACTTCATATATTTTTCCTCATTTCATCTTTTCTCAACAAATGTGTACTCCCTTTTTGGGGCTGTGTCAATAGACTTTTCGACATAAACATAAAAAAAACAGGCGATTGCCGTTACAGCCCTCGCCCATTCTATACTTTTCTAATTCTTGATATATTAAATAGTGCCTGTTACCACCAAAGTGCTTATTCCCGGACTTATATTCCACACGCCCGTTACTTCGTCCCGTGTAAATGTCGCCGCAGGAACCGTTATCTGACCCGAATTGGTTGCAAACGCTCCCGTGGTTTCATTATAAGAATAATTGGCAGGTGAACTCCATGCTGTCTGATTAAACGTAACGGAAATATTTGACAGCACAGGGTCAAACACGTCTGTAACCACAACTCCCGTAGAAGCATCTGCTGCCACGTTACCGGAATTTTGTATTAAAAATGTATATGTCAGTGTGCCGTTTTCCGTAACAGGAACAGGACTTACAGATTTAGTAATTGTAAGAACCGGCGTACTTTCTACAGTTATTTCTTCTTCAGCTGTAATAGGTGTTATGCCTGTTCCGGCAACAATTGCTGTATTATTTATAACTGAGGTTGTATCAAGTGGTGCAAATTCATTAACTGCTGCCTCATATGCAACTGTAACACTGCCTCCTGCCGGAACCGTTATTCCTGACACTACAAGTGGCGGTCCGGCTGTAACAACAGCTGATGGCTGTAATACACCATTTACATAATATTTTACAGTTCCGTCAATATACGTAAGTGGAACAAGTGTTGTTGTTCCAAATGTATATTCTCCAAGATTATCAGTTACTGAAATACCTGTAATCGGAGTTGTTCCCGAATTTACAATACTGACAATATACGTAACTGTATCACTCTGTCCGTAGGTATTTCTCACTGCCGTTTTTGTAGCCGAGAGCACCTCCAGAATTTCTCCTACCGCTATATTGGAATTTGTAACGGCATTGCCGTAACGAAGTTGTGCCTGATTTGTAAATCTTGCCATATTCAATAGTTTCCTTTCATATATTCGGTTATACTATAATATATGACAAAAAGATTTTTAGTTTACACTTCATAAATAATTACAATATTTAAAATATTGCAAGTCCGTTAAAAATAAATACTGTAATCAATACAACTACAGCCATTACAATAGGAACCACTGCTGCATTTTTCTTTCTGGCGGCAAAAGTTCCCGACAATAAAGCCGCTGCCGTAACAACAAATCCTGTTATTATTCTCAATACAATTCTTATAATAAGAAATCCTGCTATACTTGATGACAATATAATTTTTTGTATGACAGCATTTCTGCCGATTCCTTTTCCAAGATAATCCCCGATAAATGAAAGACTCACAAGCGGAGCATTTTTATACGTCAGATTATACATTCGGCTTAAAAATCCCAAATCAACTATACTTAATATAAGTACAACCGCCGCAGAAAAAATAATAGCTGCAAAATCCCGCTTTAAAGCAAGTTTTTTTCTTCCCTCTGCCGATGTATTCTCAATAATATTCATACCCGTCGAATATCGTATTTCTGCCCCTCTTGAAACCACAATAAATATTATTGCAGCCATAAGTCCGACAAGTACACATTCCCTAAGTCTGCCATACTTTCCAAAAAACTGCTCATATCCCCTGTCAGAGATAAGCCATCCTTTTTTATTATATTGATTTTCTATATTTGCAAGATAATCTATTTTATTTATTAATTCTTCTTTATTCTGAATTGCATATTTTAACGTCTGTGCCGCATTTACAGCATAAAGAAATTCGTCATCCGAAACTTCCCGGTTTTTATATGCCTCCTGCATATCTTTAAGCTGTATCTGAATACTGTCATACCTGCTGTTAAGTTCGTCAATCTCACTCTTTAGCTGTGAATAATCTTCTCCGCCTTTTTGAATATATATATTATCATATTCCTTTTGTGACTCGGAAAATACCATTTTCCCTGAACCGCATATATATAATGTAAGAACAAGTCCTATTGCAATTACAAAAAATCCTTTTCCCGTAAATATCAGTTTATGCATTTCTTTAATCACAGGCGGATATAACGCAAATATTCTCTGATATAACTCTCCCGCTTTATTAAACAATTTTTTTAGCACATTTTGTGCTCCGAATGGTCTCAATGTAACACTCTTTATAAGTGCCGCCACAGACATTATTATTGTTACAACTGCCATTCCGGTTATAATTAAAACTTTTGATGAGACAACAAATGTTTTAAATCCCCAATTTGCATATTTCGCCAAAAGAGTATTAATATCAAAAAAATTAATAATATTAACCACTCTCAGAAAACTTATACGGCTCTGCAAACTTATATTTTTATAAAGCAGATACTCGGCTCCCGCAAATATTACACTGCCTATAAGTACAACATTTCTGTTTCTTATAACAGTAAATAACGCCAAAATTATACTTCCAAACATTGCAAGTACAAACGATGCAATTAAACAGAGCAGACACATATATGCCGCCATATTGCATTTTATTGTAAATCCGCTCATCGTCTCTATCGACTGAACAGGTGCTTTCCATATTCCGGATACTCCGTATAACAAAACAGATACAATAACTGTTGATACAAAATATATGAATGTAAGCACAAACGCATATATCCACACAAATATAAATCTTTTCAACGCAAGTATCATACGTCCGCTTTTTGAACTGTGAACTATCTGCCACATACCATTATCACGCTCTTTAAAGCACTCATATATCATCACAATCATACATACAGCCAGCAAATAATATGTATATTTATATTCTATTGTCTTTTCAATGCACGTATCATTCACAAGCACAACCTTAACATCAGCTATCCTGCTATAATCCTCAGCCGTCTTTAAGATATTGTTATATGAATAACTTTTTTTATTTGAAAACAGCTTCTTTCCGCGCATCTGTTCTGCCTGTTGAAGACATTCGTTTACCTGACTTGTAAAACCCGATAAATATTTAAGTTTCTTTCTCAGTCTTACAAGTGATGCCGATGATTCTTTACCATCTTCTTTATCCTGCTTTATAATCTGTGTAACATCTTCAAACATTCCCTCAAAATCCGATTCTTCTCTCTGCGTTTTCAAACGGCTGATTAAATCGGAATACTGCCTGCTGTCGGATATTACATCATTAATATTTCGTCCTTCAAGCTGGCCGTACAAAAAAAGTGCTATATTAAGAAGCATACACAATATAACTGTTATAATTAATTTTTTAGTTAATATCCTTTTATATTCCTGCATACTTCACCCCCATAACACGACATTTTTATTATTTAAGTTCTGTCCACTTACATTCTTTACCCATATCGTCTTTTTTAATATAAGCAAGTCCGCTCTTTGAACCGCTTGAGCTTTTTTCCTCAAATTCAACCTCCGCAAACATATAATCCTCATCTCCAAAAAATGCAAATGTTTCACCTTTGCAGCTAATTGTATTTATAAGCTTGCCATCTGTTGAATATACGACACATTTTCTGTCATATGTCTGGTAACTTCTTGCGGCTTCAATCGACCAGAAACGATTATCTGCATATACATATTTTCCATCAAAAGAGAGTTCCATTTTTCTGGTTTCTTCGCTTCCATCAAAAATTTTATTTTTTTCTTTTGATTTTACGTTATAGCAATACATGCCGTCATTATATTCATAATAATAAATATTCCCTGAAACTTCATCTATACAATAATCTGTTATACTGCCTTCTAATACTTTGCCTGCTGTTCCGGTCTTATAATCATACGCATAAAGACTGTTGTATCTGCTGTTCATAATTACCGTATTTGCTTGTTCATCTTTACTCATTGTCGCTGTTTCTATAAGAAAGTAAAGTCTTTCCCCATAGCTTTTTGCCCTTGTTATTGCGGCACCTGTACCTGTATATTCCAGAACTGTCTCTTCTTTTTTACCATCAAGCGAATAACGCTTTATTGTCTCTACAGCCTCTTCTTCATTTCCCAAATGTCCAAGCAGATTGTATACATACACATAATCATCATGGAACACGAGATTTGTTCCGCTCTCACCACCATACGCATATACAACGGCTATTTTTTCCCTTGTACTTCCGTCAGTTGAAAATCTTACAAGATACCCATTCGTATCAAGAAGATATACATTATCTTTGTAATAATAAACCGCACTGTCCAAATAATATGTTGTTGTCTGTCTGTTCTTTGAATACTGGTACCCAACATAGGCATTACATTCCATATTATCATGTGTGCAATCCGCTTTCCCGCACACAGGATAACATTCCTTGGTATCTTTATCAAAAAACAACAGGAAAAAAGCGTTATTCCATTTACCTATATAATAATATCCGCCATCAGCCGCCGCAAATGTGTGCACATATGTACCCCAATACGGCTGCGAATCATCTTTTGACACGCCTATATCATTAATCTCTGTTTTTTCCATATCATTTTTTAAAACAGCTTTAGATACTGTTTTTTTACCGCACCCCGTCAAAGCCGTTATTCCAATACAAATAATCATTACAACAGCTATTAATTTTTTTGTCATACGCATCCCTCCGTTTACTCATTTTATTCTTCTAATGTAAGGCGGTATAATATAAACATTTTGTCCGACTCTTTTGGTGGCATATTTTCGTTAAATTCCAAAATATAATATGCTTCTTTTACACTTTCATCATTATACTTTACCTTAACCCCTATTATTGTATCGTTAAATGAATTCTGATATAATATAGATGAATTCTCATGGTCATCTGCCCTACCATAATACTCTGCAATCACGGCAAGATATACTATATCGTTACAGTCTCCGCTAATTGTAATGTATGGTGACGGGTTATATCCTCCGTTTGACTGAGCTTGTCTTACAATTTTTGCCTGCTGATATTCATTTACAAATGTTCCCGGTTTGTTATACACTGTATATGTTATTTCACTGATATTTTGCTTTTCTATATCTGCCGGAAGTTCCCACTCTTTATGATATATTTGCAAATCGTATGGTTCACCTTTATAAGAATCGCTCGGGTCACTTGTCGGTCTGTTATATCCACACCAATAACACTGATAATCAATATATTGCACAAATGACTTATCTTTTATATTTTTATTTAAAACAGGATATGTTATCTCATAACTCAAATATTTTTCTTTCTTATATGATATTCCATTCTCTTCATATGTTTCTGATTTCTGAGGTTCTGCTATAATCCCCGATTCATGTGTTGCCTTTTTTTCTTTGCAGCCCGCAAAAATAATTGCTATAATACCTAATAAAATTATTAACGTATTTTTGAACTTCATCATAACAACCTCCCAAACTACCAACGTATATCTTCTGTTTGTACTCATTTTATTCTTCTAATGTAAGGCGGTATATATAGTAGATTTTATATGGTTCTTTTTTATTTCCTTCTGGATAATATTCAATGCTGTAATAAGCATTTTCTATACTTCCATCTGCATACCTTGCGTTTACGCCTATTATTGTTTGGTCAAATGACAACTCCATTGTTTCGCTTGTCATCTTTTCAACAAAGCCATAATATTCCGACACAATACACAAATATAAATCTCCCGTATAATCTGATGTAACTGTACAACTTGAGTCTAATTTATACCCTCCCGATAACTGTGCATTTTTGATAACTTTACTTGTCTGCAATTCTTTTACAAATGTTCCGGTTCTGTTATACACAGTATATGTAACATCAGATAAATTTTCCCTGCTTATGTCATCAGGTAATGTCCATAATTTATGATATGTCCATAAATGATACGGCTCTCCTTTATAAGTTTCATTAACACTGTGTGCAGGCTTCTCATACCCATAACATGTATATTGATTGTCGCCGTATTGAATAAAAGTTTTATCAACTATTTTTTTATCTAAACTGGGATACGTTATCTCATATCCTATATAACTTTCTCTTGTAAAATTAACCCCATTTTCTTCGTATGTTTCTACTTTTGGTTCTTCAAGCGTCCCCGATTCATGTGTTGCCTTTTTTTCTTTGCAGCCCGCAAAAATAATTGCTATAATACCTAAAAAAATTATTAATGTATTTTTGAACTTCATCATAACAACCTCCCAAACTGTCAACGTATATCTTTTTACGGATATACGTTGACAGGAACTTCTGTTTAAATATTAATTTCCCGCATTTACATACTGTGAATGTTCATACCCTTCACTTGTATAAAAATAATAATTGGCTTCAACTTTATCCACTCCATACTGAAGCTTGGCACTGTCTGATTTTATATTACATTATTCGACACTATTTTCAATGATAACTCCGTGAATGAGGGGTATAACTCTTTTTGTGTATATTTTTCACACAATTCAAACTATTATTTTATTGTACTGTCCGGGAATTTATTAAAAAGTTATTTTTAGACTGATTCTAAGAATTCTCCCCTCTGTTAAGCTTATATTCAATACAAGCCTTTTTTAACGCACTCATTTTTCTCGCTGTCACAGGTATGAATTCATCGTATATCTTTATACGTCGTCCTGCCTCGTCCAGCTCTTTAATTCGTTGTATATTCACAACATAAGACCTTGATATTTTAAAAAAGACACACTTATCAAGGATTTCTTCCACTACAACAAGTGAATCGTCACTCCTGAATGTTTCACCTTTGGCAAAAATCTGCGTCTCACTGTTATATGCCCTAATATAATCTATATCACACATATTTATATTATAAAATATTCTGTCTTTACTTACTCTGATTTTATCGGAAATATTTTTTATCCCCATATTCTTTTGCACCTCTCATTCATAATGTACTCATTTCAAAACAAATATTATAGCTATATAATTACACTTTAGTCATATATTGTCAAGTATATTGTAATTTTTAAACAGTTTTTTTATTGGCACAAATCATTTCGCATGCTTCGCGGATTCAACAGGATCACGACCCATAACTATGAGAAACACGCTCCGCGAGTTTCTCAAGTTATCGCGGCAGTCGCCAAGG